>Ga0182012_10000613_pt1 | contig 39587 bp, 31 predicted proteins | sample 612S2SmetaG_FD_120486 | JGI IMG/M metagenome (GOLD analysis project Ga0182012, IMG submission 120486) | Permafrost microbial communities from Stordalen Mire, Sweden - 612S2S metaG | ecosystem: Environmental > Terrestrial > Soil > Wetlands > Permafrost | place: Sweden: Stordalen | collected...
AAGCTCACGGGCAAACGCATATTCCGCATGGCGCCGCTGCATCATCATTTCGAGCTCAAGGGATGGTCGGAGCCGAAGGTCATCGTGCGCTTCTGGATCATCAGCTTCCTGCTGATGCTCACCGGCCTCGCCACGTTGAAGATCCGATGACGGCCGGCGCCATGCTCAGCGTCGTGGTGGGCCTCGGCAAAACGGGCGCTTCCTGCGTGCGGTATCTCGCGCGGCGCGGCATGCCGGCCGCAGTGACCGATTCGCGCCGCGATCCGCCCGGGCTCGCTGAACTCGGCAAGCTCGCCGACACGCTCGACCTGCGTCTCGGCGGATTCGATCTGTCGCTGCTCGACCGCGCCTCGCAGGTGCTCATGTCGCCGGGTGTGTCGCTCGCGGAGCCGATCGCGGTCCAGGCGAGGGCCCGCGGTATCGAGGTGCTGGGCGACATCGAACTGTTCGCCCGCGCGGTATGCGCGCCGGTGATCGGCGTCACCGGCACCAATGGCAAGAGCACCGTCACCAGCCTGGTGGCGAGCATGGCGGCCGCGGCCGGCAGGCGGGTGCTCGCCGGCGGCAATCTGGGCAAGCCCGCCCTCGACCTGCTGGCGGAGGCCGTTCCCGATATCTATGTGCTCGAATTGTCGAGTTTTCAGCTCGAGACCACGCGCTCGCTCGATCTCATCGCCGCCGTCGTGCTCAACGTGACCTCGGATCACATGGATCGATATGCGTCGATCGAGCAATACGCCCGGGCGAAGCAGCGGATTTTCGAGCATGCGGCGACGATGGTGTTGAACGTGGACGATCCTCGGGTCGCCGCGATGCGCGAGGCAGCTGCGCGCGCCGCCCGCCCCCCGCGTGTGCTGACCTTTTCCGTCGAGCGCGCCGACGCGGACTTCACGCTGATGCGGCGCGGGTCCGAGAGTTTCCTCGCCCGGCGCGGCGAGCCCGTTCTGCCGGTCTCGCGCATGAAGCTCACGGGCTCGCACAACGCCGCCAATGCGCTCGCCGCGCTCGCGCTCGGCGAGGCGGCCGGCCTGCCGCTCGGCGCGAGCCTGGGCGCACTCGAAAGTTTCCCGGGCCTGGCGCACCGATCGCAATGGGTCGCAGACATTGCCGGTGTGCGTTACGTGGACGATTCCAAGGGGACGAACGTCGGAGCGACCCTGGCCGCGGTGTCCGGCCTGTCCGGGCCGCTGGTGCTCATCGCCGGGGGCGAGGGCAAGGGCCAGGACTTCACGCCGCTTGCATCGGCGTTTCGCAACAAGGTCCGGCATGCGGTGCTGATCGGCAAGGATGCGCCCCGCATCGAGTCCGTGCTCGCGGGGGTCTGCCCCACCGAGCGCGCGGCGACGATGCCCGCTGCGGTCGCCGCCGCCGCCGCCGCGGCCCGCCCCGGCGATACCGTGCTGCTGTCCCCCGCCTGCGCGAGTCTCGACATGTTTCGCGACTACAACCACCGGGGCGATGAATTCGCAGCCGCGGTTCGCGCGCTCGGGGCGCCGGCATGAGCGCCACGACCATGTCCTATGGAATTCGCGCGCGCGAGCGCATGCCTTTTGCCTGGGACGGGGTGACCCTCGGCCTCACCGCGGCGCTGCTGTTGGTGGGGCTGGTCATGGTCACCTCCGCCTCCATGTCGATCGCGGCCAAGGATCTCGGCGATCCGTTCTACTTCCTGGAGCGCCAGTTCGTGTTCGGTCTGGTGGGCGTGTGCGCCGGCTGGGCGATGACGCGCGTGCCGGCGCAGCTCTGGGACAAGTACAGCCTGGGGCTCTTGTTGTTCGCGGTGCTCTTGCTCTTTCTGGTGCTCATTCCCGGACTCGGCGCCACGGTCAACGGGGCGCGCCGCTGGATGCGCATCGGTCCCATGAATTTCCAGGTGTCCGAGCTCGCCAAGGTCCTCGTGCTGACCTGGGTATGCAGCTATTGCGTGCGCAAGCGCGAAGAACTCACCCGGACCTTGAGCGGCCTCGCGAAGCCCGTGGGCCTGCTCGGCGTCGCGGCGCTGCTTTTGCTCATGGAGCCCGATTTCGGCGCCGCCACGGTGCTGTTCGCCACCGGCTTCGCGGTGTTGTTCGTGGCCGGAGCCCGGCTTCGCTACGTCATCCTGCTGGTTTCCGGCACGGCGCTGGCTTTCGCAACGCTCGCTCTCACGTCCGCCTACCGGCTGAAGCGCCTCATGGGCTTTCTGCATCCCTGGGACGACCCGTTCAAGGGCGGCTTTCAATTGACCCAATCGCTGATCGCCATCGGACGCGGCTCGTGGTTCGGCGTCGGGCTCGGCTCGAGCGTGCAGAAACTGTTCTATCTGCCCGAGGCGCACACCGACTTCGTCTTCGCCGTGCTGGCCGAGGAGCTCGGTCTCGTCGGCGTGATCGGCGTGCTCGCCTTGTTCCTCGCACTGGTATGGCGAGCGTTTCGCATCTCGCGCATGGCGGCGCAGGCGGGGCTCGCGTTCCAGTCGTACGTCGCGCTCGCCTTCGGTGTGTGGCTCGGCCTGCAGGCCATCGTCAACATCGGCGTCAACATGGGGGTGCTCCCCACCAAGGGACTCACGCTGCCCCTGTTGAGCTACGGGCGGAGCAGCCTGCTGGTGAGCCTCGCCTGGATCGGGGTGCTGCTGCGGATCTATCACGAGGTGAAATGCAGCTCGCGATCCGCCGTCATGCGCACGCCCGGAGGCGCGCGATGAACGGTCCGGTGATGATCATGGCCGGCGGCACGGGGGGGCACGTTTTTCCCGCCCTGGCCGTCGCCAGGGTGTTGCGTGAGCGCGCGATTCCGGTCGTGTGGCTCGGCGTGCCGGGCAGCATGGAGTCGCGCCTCGTGCCCGAGAACGGCTTCCCGATCGAGTGGGTACAGGTTGCCGGCATCCGCGGCAAGGGCCTCGGATCCTGGGCAATGGCGCCGTTTCGGATCGGCGGCGCCGTGCTTCAGTGCCTGCGGATCATGCGACGCGTGAAGCCCGCCGTGGTGCTGGGCGCAGGCGGATACGTGAGCGGCCCCGGCGGCATCGCGGCGTGGCTTCTGTCCATCCCGTTGCTGATTCACGAGCAGAATGCCGTGGCGGGGATGACCAATCGCTGGCTGTCGCGCGTCGCCACGCAGGTCTTCGAGGCCTTTCCCGGCAGCTTTCCGCCGGGGGTCGGGGCCCGCGCCGTCGGCAACCCGGTTCGCTCCGACATTGCGGATCTTCCGGAGCCTGCGGCGCGCTTCGCCGGCCGCGCATCGCGGGCGCGCCTCCTGGTATTCGGCGGCAGTCAGGGCGCGCAGCGGCTCAACGCCATGGTGCCGCAGGCGCTGTCGAGGCTCGATCCCGCGAAGCGCCCCGAAGTGCGCCATCAGGCCGGCGCGCGCGGCATCGATGCCGCGCGCGCGGCATACCTCAAGTTCGGTGTCGAGGCTCAGGTGCTGCCCTTCATCGAGGACATGGCGGCCGCCTATGCCTGGGCCGACGTGGCGCTCTGCCGCGCTGGCGCCATGACCATCGCCGAGCTGCAGGCGGCCGGCCTCGGCGCCTTGATGGTGCCGTTCCCGGGTGCGGTCGACGATCATCAAACCAGAAACGCGGAGGCGATGGTTCGCGCCGGTGCGGGCCGCATCCTGCAGGAGCGCGACATGACGCCGGACAGCTTGAGCGATGGAATCGCCGAGCTCACCCAGGACCGTCCGCGCATGCTGCGGATGGCCGAAGCGGCACGCGCGCTGCGCAACATCGACGCGGCGGCACGGCTCGCGGAGCTGTGCCTTGCCGCGGGAGGCGCCTCGGCATGAACGACCGCATGCGCCGCATCCATCTCATCCACCTGGTCGGCATCGGCGGCTCGGGAATGGGCGGCATCGCCGAAGTGCTGCTCAATCTCGGCTACGAGGTGCAGGGCTCGGACCTCAAGGGCAACGCCGTAACCGCGCGGCTCGCGCGCCTCGGCGCGAAGATCTTCGCAGGCCATGCCGCAGAGCATCTCGGCAAGGCGGACGTGGTCGTGGTATCGAGCGCCGTCAACCGGGAGAATCCGGAGGTCGCCGCCGCGCTCGCGAACCGCATTCCGGTGGTGCCGCGCGCTGAGATGCTCGGCGAGCTGATGCGATTCCGCTACTCGGTGGCGGTGGCGGGAACACACGGCAAGACCACGACCACGAGCCTCGTCGCGAGCATCCTTGCCGAGGGCGGCCTCGACCCGACGTTCGTCATCGGCGGCCGGCTGAAGAGCGCCGACAGCAACGCGCGTCTCGGCGCCGGCCGCTACCTCGTGGCAGAGGCCGACGAGAGCGATGCCTCGTTCATGCACCTGCAGCCCATGATCGCCATCGTCACGAACATCGACAACGATCATCTCGGCACGCACGAGGGAGAATTCGCGCGGCTGAAGCAGAGCTTCGTCGAATTCCTGCACAATCTGCCGTTCTACGGCCTCGCGGTGCTGTGCGCGGACGACGCCGAAGTGCGCAGCATCCTGGGCGCCATCGCGCGGCCCATCGTGACTTACGGATTCGACGAAGGCGCCGACCTCAGGGCGATCGACGTGGAGCGCGCGGGCCTGCAGTCGCACTTCAGCGCGCTGCGCGAAGGGCGCGCGCCCTTGAAGCTCACCATCAATCTGCCCGGCCGGCACAACGTGCTGAATGCCCTGGCTGCGGTCGCGGTGGCGACGGAGCTCGGCGTCGCGGACGCCGCCATCCAGCGGGCACTGACGAATTTCCAGGGGATCGACCGGCGATTGCAGCAACTGGGCGACATTCAGTGGAGCGGCGGCTCGGCGATCGTGATCGACGACTATGGGCATCATCCGACCGAGATCGAGGCCACGCTGGAGGCGGTGCGGCAGGCGTGGCCCGCACGCCGGCTGGTGCTGGCATTTCAGCCGCATCGATTCTCCCGCACCCGTGATCTGCTCGATGACTTCGGCCGTGCCTTGAGCGGCTGCGATGTGCTGCTCGTGACGGAGGTCTATGCCGCCGGGGAGGCGCCGATCGCCGGGGCCGACGGCCGCGCCATCTGCCGGGCGGTGCGCACGCGCGGGCGCATCGAGCCCGTGTTCGTGGAGCGCGTCGACGATCTGGCCGAGGCGCTGCGCCAGGTGCTGCACGATGGCGACATGGTGTTGACGATGGGGGCGGGCAACATCGGCGCCGTCGCCCTCGATCTGAAGAGCCGGTTCGCGCCGGGAGCGACATGCGCGGAGCCTGCGGCATGAGCGGCGCCGGCGGCAACGCAAACGGACATGCGGCCCGCATTCACGGGCTGGGCCCCGAGTTCGCCACGCGGGTACTGCGCGATGTGGCCATGTCCAAGCACACCTCGTGGCACGTGGGCGGCCGCGCGGATCTGTTCTTCACGCCCCGCGACATCATGGATCTCGCGTCGTTCCTGCGGCAGTTGCCGCCGGACATGCCGGTGTTGTGGATCGGCCTCGGCAGCAACCTTCTGGTGCGCGACGGCGGCATCCGCGGCGCCGTGATCTCGACGCACGGAGCGCTCGCGGACATGGAGCGCTCGAGCGCCACCCGCATCCGCGCGGGCGCGGGCGTGCCGTGCGCGCGCATCGCCCGCCAATGCGTCAAATGGGGCCTGGGTCCCGCGGAATTCTTCGCCGGCATTCCGGGGACCCTGGGCGGCGCGCTCGCCATGAATGCCGGCGCCTTCGGCGGCGAGACGTGGCGCCACGTCATCGAGCTCGAGGTCCTCGACCGGCGCGGCGTGCGGCACGTGCGCACGCCCGCCGAGTACCGGGTGACCTACCGGAGCGTCGAAGGGCCGGCAGAGGAATGGTTCATCGCCGCGCGCCTCGAATTCGAGCGCAGACCCAGCGTCAGCGAGGCCGCCATCCGCGAGCTGATGGAGAAGCGCAGGCAGAGCCAGCCGATCGGTGCGTGGAGTTGCGGATCGGTCTTCACCAACCCGCCGGGCGATCACGCGGCGCGGCTGATCGAGGCGGCGGGCCTGAAGGGCTTGCGCATCGGCGACGCCTCGGTGTCCGAGAAACACGCGAATTTCATCATCAACCACGGCAATGCGAGCGCCGCCGACATCGAGGCATTGATCCGGCACGTGCAACGAACGGTCGCGGAGCTGTACCAGGTCGATCTCACCACCGAAGTACGCATCGTGGGAGAAGCCGCATGAGCCGGCTCAGGACATTGGTCAGTGCACATCGCGCCGCGTCGAGCGCCGAGTTCGGCAAGGTCGCGGTGCTGCTCGGCGGCGACTCGAGCGAGCGGGAGATCTCGCTGCTCTCCGGCAATGCCGTGCTCGCGGCGCTGAAACGCCGCGGCGTGAACGCCGCAGGCTTCGATCCCGGCGAGCGCGCGGTCCAGGAGCTGGTAAGCGAGGGCTTCGATCGCGCCTGGATCGCATTGCACGGTCCGGGCGGCGAGGACGGGGTGATGCAGGGAGCGCTCGAATGGCTGGGCATCCCCTATACCGGCTCGGGCGTGCTTGCCTCGGCGCTCACCATGGACAAGCTCAAGACCAAGCGCGTGGTGGTCGGAGCGGGTCTGACGGCTCCGCCCTACGCGGTGTTGGGCGGCCCCGAGGACCTGCCGCGGGCGCTCGGGGAGGTGGGTCTGCCGATGATGGTGAAGCCTGCCTCGCAGGGCTCGAGCGTCGGCATCACCAAGGTTAAAACGGCGGCGGACCTCAACGGCGCGTTCGCGGAGGCGCGCCGCGTCGACCCCATCGTGTTCGCGGAAGCGTTCATCGAGGGCGATGAGTTCACGGTCGGCGTGCTTGGGCAGAGTGCGCTGCCCTCGATCCGCATCGTTCCGGCGACCGAATTCTACGACTATCAGGCGAAGTACTTCCGCGACGACACCCAGTATCACTGTCCGAGCGGCCTCGACGCGCGCTCCGAGGCGGAGCTTCAGGGCGCCGCGCTCGCGACCTTTCGCGTCACCGACTGCTCCGGTTGGGGACGCGTCGATTTCATGCGCGAGGCGCGCACCGGCAGGTTCTATTTCATCGAGATCAACACCACGCCCGGCATGACCGATCACAGCCTCGTGCCGATGGCGGCGCGCCAGGCCGGCATCGACTTCGAGGAACTCGTGTGGCGGGTGCTCGAATCCAGCTTCATCAGGGAGCGCACATGCTGAACAAGCTCATCCGGCGCAATCGCTACAAGAACCGCAGCAACGCCGAAAAGCCCCGCTGGCAGTGGCCGCCGGGGTTCGCGCTGGTCGTGACCGAGTGGCGGAGCTACGCGCCGCGCGCTGCGCTCGCCGGTCTGGTCGCCGCCGCCCTGGCCGCGCTGCTCTGGGGGCTCGACCGCCCGGTGCGGTTGATCTCGATGGACGGAAGTTTCCAGCGAGTCTCGCCGGGACAGATCGAGAAGGCCGTCGCCCCTTTCGCCCACTCGGGGTTCATGTCGGCCGATCTCGACGCCATCGCGCGGGCGGTCGAGTCTCTGCCCTGGGTCGATCACGCCCGGGTGCAGAGGCGTTGGCCGAACAGCCTGCACGTCACCGTGGTGGAGCAGATCGCGGCCGCCCGCTGGGGCGAGTCGGGGCTGCTCAACACGCGCGGAGAGCTGTTCGTAAGACAGGCCGCGCACGTGCCGGCGGAACTTCCGCGCCTTTCGGGCCCCGAGGGCACCGAGTCGCAGGTCGCGGAACGCTATCTCGCGACCGAAGGGCGCATGCAGGAAGCCGGCATGCGCATCGCGGCGCTGCGCCTCGATGAGCGCGGCGCCTGGGAGATGGACCTGGACTCCGGGGTGACGGTGCGGCTCGGACGGCTGCAAGTCGACGAGCGCATCGAGCGCTTCATCCGCACCGCCTCGCAAGTGATTGCGCATCGGCTGACCGACATCGCGTACGTGGACATGCGCTACTCGAACGGCTTCGCGATCGGCTGGCGCAACAGTCAAACGCCGGCGACGTTGCCGGCCAAACACACCGACGACACCGATGCCTGAAGGAAACAGTGCCGAGTATGGCTAAACGCTCCGACCGAAATTTGATAGTAGGCCTCGACATCGGCACCAGCAAGGTGGTCGCCATCGTGGGCGAGCTGAAGGCCGACGGTGAGCTCGAGATCATCGGCATCGGCTCCCATCCCTCGCGCGGTCTGAAGAAGGGCGTCGTGGTCAACATCGAGTCCACCGTGCAGTCCATCCAGCGCGCGGTGGAAGAGGCCGAGCTCATGGCGGGCTGCGAGATTCATTCGGTGTATGCGGGCATCGCCGGCAGCCACGTGCGCAGCTTGAACTCACACGGCATCGTCGCGATCAAGGACAAGGAGGTCGTGCAGGGCGATGTGGAGCGGGTGATCGATGCGGCCAAGGCCGTGGCGATTCCCGCCGACCAGAAAATTCTGCACGTGCTCCCGCAGGAATACATCATCGATGCGCAGGAGGGCATCCGCGATCCCATCGGCATGTCCGGCGTGCGCCTCGAGGCCAAGGTTCACATCGTCACCGGCGCCGACAGTGCGGCTCAGAACATCGTGAAGTGCGTGCAGCGCTGCGGCCTTGCGGTGGACGACATCGTGCTGGAACAGCTCGCCTCGAGCTATGCGGTGCTCACCGAGGATGAGAAGGATCTCGGCGTCTGCGTGGTCGACATCGGCGGCGGCACCACCGACATCGCGGTGTTCGGCGGCGGCGCCATCCGCCATACCGCGGTGATTCCGATTGCCGGCGATCAGGTCACCAACGACATCGCGGTCTCGATGCGCACCCCGACACAATACGCCGAGGACATCAAGATCAAGTATGCCTGCGCCCTGTCGCAGCTCGCAAACCCTGACGAGACCATCGAAGTGCCGAGCGTGGGCGACCGGCCGCCGCGGCGTCTCGCGCGCCAGACGCTCGCGGAGATCGTCGAGCCGCGCTACGAGGAGCTGTTCGCGCTGGTGCGCGACGAGCTGCGCCGCGCGGGACTCGAGGAGGCGGTGGCGACCGGCATTGTGCTCACCGGCGGCAGCTCCAAGATGGAGGGCGCGGTCGAGCTCGCCGAGGAGGTGTTCCACATGCCGGTGCGGCTCGGCATACCGCAGTACGTGTCGGGACTTACGGCCGTGGTGAGCAATCCGATCCACGCCACCGGCGTGGGGCTTCTTTTGTACGCGAAAAGCGGTCTGGAGGTGGCGAGCGCGCGGGAAGCACCGCTCCTCACGGGCGGCATGAAGTCGATATTCGAACGAATGAAAACTTGGTTTCAGGGCAACTTTTGATCTCACGATTACAACCGACAGGAGAACTTGAATGTTTGAACTAATGGACTCTTTCAGTCAAAGCGCGATCATCAAGGTGCTGGGCGTCGGCGGCGGCGGCGGCAACGCGGTCTCGCACATGGTCCAGGCCGGTCTCGAGGGTGTGGATTTCATCTGCATCAATACCGATGCGCAGGCGCTCAAGCACTCGAAGGTGCGTACCGCGCTGCAGATCGGCTGCAACATCACCAAGGGTCTGGGGGCCGGAGCCGACCCTGAAGTCGGACGCCAGGCTGCGATGGAGGATCGCGATCGCATCATCGAGTTGATCGAGGGATGCGACATGCTGTTCATCACGGCAGGGATGGGCGGCGGCACGGGCACGGGTGCGGCCCCGGTGGTCGCGCAGGTGGCGAAGGAACTCGGCATCCTCACCGTGGCCGTGGTCACCCGTCCGTTCGAGATGGAGGGCAACAAGCGCGGGCGGGTCGCCGATCAAGGCATGCTCGAGCTCTCCAAATACGTCGATTCGCTGATCACCATTCCGAACCAGAAGCTCTTGTCGGTGCTCGGCAGCACGACCACGCTGCTCGACGCGTTCAAAGCGGCCAACACCGTGTTGCAAGGCGCGGTCCAGGGGATCGCCGAGCTCATCACGCGGCCCGGCTTGATCAACGTGGATTTTGCCGATGTGCGCACCGTCATGTCGGAGACCGGGATGGCAATGATGGGATCGGGCGCCGCTTCAGGCGATGATCGCGCGCGCGAGGCGGCAGAGGCGGCGATTTCCAGTCCGCTGCTCGAGGACATCAATCTCGCCGGCGCTCAAGGCATTCTGGTGAACGTCACCGCGGGCATGGATCTGTCGATCGGCGAGTTCCAGGAAGTGGGCAACGTCATCAAGCAGTTCGCCTCGGATGATGCAACGGTCGTGGTCGGCACGGTCATCGATCCCGACATGGCCAACCAGATCCGCGTGACCGTGGTCGCGACCGGGCTGGGAAAGCCGGTGGCACGCGCGGCTGCGCAGCCCATGCAGACCACGATGCAGGCGGCGGTGGCTCCTCAACCCACCATGCGAGTTGTGCGACCCAGGTCACCGATGGCCCCGACCGATTACGCCATGCTGGACAAACCGACGGTGCAGCGGCAGCGTGCCGTGGGCGACGGTCTGCGTGCGGAAAGCGAATCGGAAGATCTGCTCGACATTCCGGCATTCCTGAGACGCCAGGCTGACTAGCGCGCTGGCGGCAGGCGGTGAACGGCGAGGGCGCCCGCGGGTCCAAGGAGGGGAGTACGCGGGCGGGTCGCGCTTTAGCCGCTGTGGCGCCTGTGATACCTTTGTGACAGTTAACTTAAGGCCTGAAATAAGGCCCGGTCCCATTCGATGTTGAATCAACGCACCCTGAAGAATTCCATCCGCGCCACAGGTGTGGGGCTGCACACGGGCAAGAAGGTTTTGATGACGCTGCGTCCGGCGCCGCCCGACACGGGTATTGTGTTTCGACGCACCGACCTGGGCCATTCCCCTGACATCAAGGCGCACGCTCAGAACGTGGGCGACACCATGATGGGCACGACGCTGCAGAGCGGGGAGGTGAAGATCTCCACCGTCGAGCACCTGTTGTCGGCCCTCGCGGGCCTCGGCATCGACAATGCGCTGGTGGAGGTGAGCGCGGGCGAAGTGCCGATCATGGACGGGAGTGCCGGACCCTTCGTGTTCCTATTGCAATCGGCGGGCATCGAGGAGCAGCGGGCGCCCAAGCGGTTCATCCGCATTCTCGAAAGCCTGAAGGTCCAGGACGGGGACAAATGGGCGCGTTTCGACCCCTATGACGGCTTCAAGGTCAACTTCGAGATCGAATTCGATCACCCCACGTTCAAGAAACATTCACAGGTGGCGTCGATGGATTTCTCGACCACCTCGTTCCTTCGCGAAGTGAGCCGGGCACGCACCTTCGGCTTCATGCGCGACCTGGAGAGCCTGCGCTCGCGAAACCTGGCGCTCGGCGGCAACATGGACAATGCCATCGTGCTGGACGACTACCGCGTGCTGAACGAGGACGGTCTGCGCTACGAGGACGAATTCGTCAAGCACAAGATCCTCGATGCCATCGGCGATCTTTACCTCTTGGGGCACAGCCTGATCGGCGAATTCTCCGGCTACAAGTCGGGACACGGCCTGAACAACAAGCTGCTGCGCGCCCTCATCGAGAGCGAGAGCGCCTGGCAGGAAGTGACCTTCGAGAGTTTGGCCGAAGCGCCCATTTCCTACGTTGCGGCTGCCGCCGCGCGGGCCTGATGCCGGTTATCCGTCCGGCGGCCGGCGCCGCCGGGCCGCCGGGGTGGTCACCACCTTGATGCGGACGCGCGCGATCTCGACTCCCAGCGCCTGGCCGACCCGCTGCTGCAGCGTATCGGTCAGGTAACGCAGGCGGGTGGCCCAGGCCGCGCTCACCGCGCCGACGGTGAGCACCCCCCGATCGATTCCGGCGGTCGCCACGGTGAGCGCCAATTCTTCCGGCAACGCGGCCGTAACCAGTTCGAAAACCCGGGAACGCTCATCCAGGCGCTGCTTGAGACTCGTGAGGCGCTCGCTACCACCTTCAAACAGCCCCTTGATATCCTTTGATTTTCGCACTGCAGCACGCATTTGGGAGTAAGAAAAAGCACCAAAAGCGTGCTTAATTTCCTTGTTTTCATGGACTTAATTTTGCATAGTCTACCCCCGTTCCGTCACCCAGCCATGAGACCGCGATGAATGTGATATTCGTCGGCCGCAAGACCGGTCGCGTGAAACAGTTGGACCTGCGCCACCCCGTGGTGGTTGGCGCCGCGGCGCTGCTGGTGCTCGCGATCGTCGGCGGGGCGTTCTCCATCGGCATGGGCTTGGGGTCGCGTAACCGCAGCACCAATGTGGTCGACCAGCTCGGTGGGTGGTCGGCGGAACTGGTCCGAGAACGAGCCCAGATCGACGACGTTCGCCGAATTTTGCAGGAAAAGGTGAACGCTTTGGCGATGCGCGTGGGACAGATGAACGCCAACGTGATTCGTCTCGACGCCCTCGGCAAGCGGCTCACGCGGATGGCCAAGCTGGACGACGGGGAGTTCAATTTCGGCACTCCGCCCGCCTTGGGCGGAAGCGATACCCTCGACGGACAGCCGGCTCAGATTCCGGACCTCACCGCCATGGTGGATGATTTGCAAACCCAGCTACTGAGCCGCGAGCAACAGCTGGGTGTGCTCGAGAACATGATCCTGAGCCGGGAGTTGAACAAGCAGGTTTATCCCGAGGGTCGCCCGGTGCAGGACGGCTTCATCTCGTCCTACTTCGGCCGGCGCGCCGATCCCTTCACCGGCTATCTGGCAGTGCACAAAGGATTGGACTTTGCGGGGCCGGCGGGATCGAAAGTCTCCTCGGTGGCGGCGGGTCTCGTGACCTTCGCCGGCGAGCGCGCGGGTTTCGGACAGATGGTGGAAATCAACCACGGCAACGGGCTTGCGACCCGCTACTGCCATAACGAGAAGATCCTGGTGAAACAGGGCGATATGGTGGGCAAGGGTCAGGAAGTGGCGCTGATGGGGTCGACGGGGCATTCCACGGGACCGCACTTGCATTTTGAGGTGCTCAAGGACGGCGCCCAGGTGGATCCGTTGCGCTTTATCGGCGAGGAGCGCTGAGTCACTGAGACGGGTGCTGGCAGGAAAAGGAAGGCCTTTTCCGGAGCGCCGTCAATCCGTCCCGTGCAGTCCGTCGTTCGTCAAACAGCGCTCCTCGGGTCAATGGGCTCGAGCACGCGAAACGTTTTACCGGCCATCCTGTCTATCCGTACAATACCCGGTTTTCTGACCTGTTTTTGAAGGACTCCCTCCGCGTGTGGAAGCTTTTGACGCAAATTTTCGGCAGCCGTAATCAGCGCCTCATCAAGGAGCTGAGCCGCAGGGTGGCCGACACCAATACCCTCGAGCCCGAGATGCAGGCACTCAAGGACGAAGAGTTCCCCGAGAAGACCCGCGAGCTCAAGGCCCGCGTTGCCGGCGGCGCATCGCTCGATTCCTTGGTGCCCGAGGCGTTCGCGCTGGTGCGGGAGGCTTCGCGGCGCAAGCTCGGCCTGCGGCATTTCGATGTGCAGCTGATCGGCGGCCTGACGCTGCACATGGGCAAAATCGCCGAAATGCGCACGGGTGAAGGCAAGACGCTGATGGCGACGCTGCCGGCGTACTTGAATGCGCTGACGGGCGACGGCGTCCATGTGGTCACCGTCAACGAGTACCTCGCGCAGCGCGACTCGGACTGGATGGCGCCGGTGTTCCGGTTCCTCGGCCTGGAAGTCGGCGTGATCAAGAACGCGCAGTCCCAGGAGGAGAAGCGTGCCGCCTATGGGCGCGACATCACCTATGGTACCAACAACGAATTCGGCTTCGACTACCTGCGCGACAATCTGGCGTTCCATCTGCAGGATCGCGTGCAACGCAAGCTCTCCTTCGCCATCGTCGACGAGGTCGACTCCATCCTGATCGACGAGGCGCGCACCCCGCTCATCATCTCGGGACCGGCCGAGGAGAGCACCGAGCTCTACATCAAGATCAACACGCTGATCCCGCGTCTCACCCGGCAGAAAGAGGAAGACGGCCCCGGCGATTACGCGGTCGACGAAAAAACCAAGCAGGCGACGCTGACCGAGGACGGCCATCAGAAAGTCGAAGACCTCATGGCGGAGACCGGGCTGCTGCGCGAGGGCGAGAGCCTGTACGACGCCACCAACATCCGGCTGATGCACCACCTGAACGCCGCACTGCGGGCACACGCGCTCTACAAGCGCGACGTGGAATACATCGTGCGCCAGGGCGAGGTCATCATCGTCGACGAGTTCACCGGGCGCACCATGCCGGGACGGCGCTGGTCGGACGGCCTGCACCAAGCGGTGGAGGCGAAGGAGGGGGTCAAGGTCCGCGAGGAAAACCAGACGGTGGCTTCGATCACTTTCCAGAATTACTTCAGGCTGTACTCGAAGCTTTCGGGCATGACCGGCACCGCCGACACCGAGGCATTCGAATTCCAGCAGATCTACGGTCTGGAAGTCGCCGTGATTCCGACGCACAAGCCGATGATCCGCAAGGATCACTCGGACCTCGTGTTTCTCTCCGAGGGGGATAAATTCCAGGCGATCCTCGAGGATATCCAGGAATGCGTGAAGCGCGGACAACCTGCGCTGGTCGGCACCACCTCGATCGAGACCTCCGAGCGGCTGGCAAAGCTTTTGGTTGGAGCCAACATTGCGCACGAGGTGCTGAACGCCAAGCAGCACGAGCGCGAGGCGCACATCGTGGCCGAGGCCGGCCGGCCGGGTGCCGTCACCATCGCCACCAACATGGCGGGCCGCGGCACCGACATCGTGCTCGGCGGCAGCGTGCAGGCGCAAATCGAGGCGCTCGGTAGCACCGACGAGGCTCAGGTCGCCGAGATTCGCGAGGCCTGGCGCCGGCGCCACGAACAGGTGCTCGGCGCCGGCGGCCTGCACATCATCGGCACCGAGCGCCACGAGTCGCGGCGCATCGACAACCAGCTGCGCGGCCGGTCGGGCCGTCAGGGCGATCCTGGTTCCAGCCGGTTCTATCTTTCGCTCGAAGACAACCTGATGCGCATCTTCGGCGACCCTGCGCGCATGAAGTCGCTCATGACCCGCGTCGGCATGAAGGCCGGAGAGGCGATCGAGAGCGGCATGCTCACCCGTCAGATCGAGCGGGCGCAGCGCCGCGTGGAACAGCACAACTTCGATGCACGCAAGCAGCTGCTCGAATACGATGACGTCGCCAACGATCAGCGCCGCGTCATCTACCAGCAGCGCACGGATCTCATGGGCGCGGAGAATGTCGCCGAGGCCATCAAGGGTGTGCGCGAGGATGTCGTGCAAGGTCTCGTCGATCAATACATTCCGCAGGGTGCGGCCGAGGAGCAGTGGGACGTGGCCGCCCTGGCGCAGGCGGTGGAGCGCGACTTCGGTCCGCGGCTGCCGATCGAGGAGTGGGTGAAAGGCGACGAGTCGGGCAACGTGACCGTGCTCAAGACCCAGATCGTGACGGCTCTCGAGGCTGCCTACGATCAAAAGGAAGCGGCGGTCGGTCCCGAATTCATGCGCTACATCGAGAAGGAAATGATGTTGCGCACGCTCGACACCCATTGGCGCGAACATTTGGCGGCAATGGATTACATGCGCCAGGGCATCTTTCTGCGCAGCTACGCGCAGAAGAATCCGAAGCAGGAATACAAGCGCGAGGCGTTCGAGCTGTTCTCCGCGATGCTCGATCGCATCAAGTTCGACACCGTCACCACCGTGTCCAAGATCCAGGTGCGCAGTCAGGCCGAGGTCGAGCGCGAAGAGCTCGAGCGGCAACAGCGCCTGGCCCGCGCGCTGCAGATGCAGCACGCCGAAGCGGTCTCGCCCATCCAGCTCGGCACCGGGGTGGCGGAGGGTGCCGGCCCGCCGCCGCCGGGATTCAATTCCCCGCCCCCGGGCGCCGGCCCGGGCGGAACCGAGTCGCGAGCGGCGCCCCCGGGTGCCGCCCCCTTCGTGCGGCAGGTGCCCAAGGTGGGCCGCAACGAGCTTTGTCCCTGCGGATCGGGCAAGAAGTACAAGCACTGCCACGGCGCCCTGCAGCAAGCGAGCGGCTGACGATCGAACGCCCAAGCCGAGCGTTCCCGGGCCGCGCGATTCACGTGGTGGCCGGGGCCGTGATCGACGCACGGGGCCGGGTGCTGATCGCCCAGCGGCCGGCAGGCAGGCACCTCGCAGGAATGTGGGAGTTTCCCGGCGGCAAGGTGGAGCCCGGCGAGACACGCGTCGCTGCCCTGCGGCGCGAGCTCGAGGAGGAGATCGGAATCGCCATCGAGAAGCCGCGGCCGCTGCTTCGGTTGAGACACCGCTACGCCTACGGCGACGTGCTGCTCGATGTCTGGATCGTGCGCCGCTATCGCGGCGAGCCGCGCAGCCTCGATGGCCAGGCCTTGCGCTGGTGCAGCCGCTCATCGCTGCACACGGCCGGACTGTTGCCGGCGGATCGGCCGATCATCGGCGCGCTGCGGCTGCCGGAGCGGCTTAGGGTTCGCGACACCCCGTACTACCGGATTCGTGAGTTCGAGGATTTCAACGCGGGGCGGCCGGACCCCGGTCACCGGCTGCAAGGGGTGTCGTGCCGGTCCGCGGAGCAAGCGTTGGCTGCGGTGGGCGGCGGTGCAGACTTCGTGGCACTGGAGCGGCCCATCGGTGCGACCCAGGTCGCGGACTTGTGCGAGGCGGTGCCGGCGCCCGTGTTCGTGCGCGGCACGCCGCTCGGGCACGCCTGGTCGCTCGGGGCGAGCGGCGTCAATGCCCTGGGCTGAGGGGACCGTCGCCAGGTCATTCGAACCGCAGGCCGATGCGCTGGACGCAATGGCGGTTGCTTATCTGGCGCTGCCGCTCGGAATCTTCCTGATCGGTTGGCTGGAACTCTGGGCTGCGCTGCCGCTTTGCTTTTGCCTGCTGTACGCATTGCGGCCGCTCCTCGCCGCTGCGCGCGGGCGGGGAGTCCGGCGGCGACTGCAGGGCTGGCGGGTCGTGCTGGCGATCGCGGTTGGCTGCGGCTGGACGCTGTTCGGCGGCACCGGACACTGGATGTTCGCCAATGCGGACTGGCATATCCGAGATGCGGTGCTGCACGATCTCGTGGTCGGCGCGTGGCCCGTGGGCTATGGCATGGAGGCCGGCGGCGCGACCTTGTTGAGGGCGCCGATAGGGTATTATCTGCCCGCCGCATTCGTGGGCAAGGCGGCGGGTCTGCCCGCAGCCCACGTCGCATTGGCGGTTTGGACCGCGGCGGGCGTCGCGCTGTTCCTGCTGCAGGTGATGTCGCTGATGCCTCGCAGGGGCGCCGCGGCGCTTGCGAGCGTGGCGGTGATCGTGGCGTTCAGCGGACTCGATGCCGTCGGCACCCTACTGCGCGTGCCGGGTGCCATCGCGCATTGGGATGTCACAAGGCACTTGGAATGGTGGGCGGCCCGCTATCAGTATTCCTCCATGACCACACAGCTTTTCTGGGTGCCGAATCACGCGCTCGGTGCATGGATCGGAGTCGGGCTCCTCAGCCGCCAACCGGGTGCTCGCGGCCAACCGGGCGTCGATGGGGTCGATCCGCTCCTGCCGATAACCGTGGTCGCCGTCGCGCTCTGGTCTCCGCTCGCCGCCCTCGGTCTCGTGCCCTTCGTCTTGTGGCGGGTATGGGATGTCGCGATGCGCGAGCGCTCGATTCGATTGTTTCATCCCCGGGTCTGGGCGCCCGCACTCGCGGTCGGGCTCGTGATCTCGGCCTATCTCACGCTGGATGCGGGCCGGATTCCGAAGGGCTGGACCCTCGGGGGTCACGGCTTCGGCGCCGCCGCCCTCACCGACGATCTCTGGAGGCAGTCCGAGTTCTTCCTGCTCGAGGCGGGCTTCGTCGGGTTTGCGATTTTGAGCGTTCGCCGGTCGGCCGCCGTGGCGCTCGCTCTGTGTGTGCTCGCGGTATTGCCTGTCGTGCGCTTCGGCGGCGCGAATGACTTCGTCATGCGCGCATCGATCCCGAGCTTGACCGTGCTTGCGATCGGCGCGTGTCGCGCGCTGTTCGCCCATCCATCCGCCGGCGCGGGCTCCGCCGCTGCGGCGCCGGCCACGGCGAGCCTGCAATTCAAGAAGGCGGTGTTGGTCGCGCTATTGCTGATCGGCGCGGTGACGCCTTTCCAGGAGTTTGCACGCGCTGTAACCCTCGATCCCTGGCCCGCGAATCTCGACGCCACGCTCATCGACGCTGCGTGCGGGACTTTCCCGGCGCATTACGTCGCGCGGCTCGGGGGCCAGCCGGTCGCGGCTTTGCTGCGGTCGCCGCACGCACTGCCCCCGGGCAGAGCTCCCTCGAGCAGCTGCGAAAACCCGGCTTTAACGATCGAGCGGCGGCGCGCGGAGACCCTGCGGTGAGCGCTCGAGACGCCGCTGATTCACGGGACGGCAACGACCTGTCGGAACTTGCACGGCGCGCCCGCCGCCGCTTGCTGCGCATGCATTACGACAGCCGCATCGGGCATCTGGGCGGCAATCTGTCCGCGATCGACGCCCTGATCACGCTGCATCATCGCGTGATGGATCCGCAGGATAGGTTCATCCTCTCCAAGGGGCATGCCGCCGGCGCACTGTACGTCACACTGTGGAGCCTCGGTGTGCTTGCGGATGCCGATCTCGCCACGTTCCATGCAGATGGGACGCTGCTGGCCGGACATCCCGTGCCGGGGTGGAGCGGACACATCCCGGTCGCCACCGGCAGCCTCGGGCACGGATTTCCGATGGCGCTCGGCATGGCGCTCGCGCGCCAGCTGCAAAACGAGCCTGGCAGGATCTTTTGCCTGACCTCGGACGGTGAATGGCAGGAAGGATCGATGTGGGAGGGACTCATCTTCTGGGCGCATCGAAAACTGCGCAACATCACGGTGCTGGTCGATCTGAACGGGCTGCAGGGATTCGGGTCGACCCGCGAGGTCGCCTCGATGCAGGAGCTCGGCTCACGAATCGAAAGCTTCGGCGTACCGTCGATCCGGGTCGACGGCCACGATCACGAAGCCATCGCGGCTGCCGCGAGCGCCCATCCGGGTGCGGTGATCCTGCTCGACACCGTCAAGGGAAAGGGGGTGTCGTTCATGGAGCACCGGATGGAGTGGCATTACCTGCCGCTCAACGCGGAGCAATACGCAGCGGCGCTGCTTGAGGTCGGGCGGCCGTGAGGGGTGCCTTCTGCGATGCCATGGTCGAGCTCGCCGCAGATCAGCGCTATTTTTTCCTGACCGGCGATCTGGGGTTCATGGCGCTCGAGCCGCTGCAAAAAGTGCTGGGCGCACGCTTCATCAACGCCGGCGTGGCGGAACAGAACATGGTGTCGGTCGCCGCGGGCATGGCCGCCGTCGGTGGGAAGGCCTGGGTCTATAGCATCGCGCCGTTCTGCTACGCGAGGCCGTTCGAGCAGATCCGCAACGACGTCTGCCTCAATCGTCTGTCCGTGCGCCTGGTCGGCAACGGCGGCGGGTATGCTTACGGCTCGATGGGAGCCACGCACCACGCGCTCGAAGACTACGGCGTATTGTTGACGCTGCCCGCGTTGCGCGCCTACGTGCCGGCGTTCGACGCCGATGTCGAACCGATGGTGCGCGCCATCGCGGGACGCGACGCCCCGGCGTATCTGCGCCTCGGTCGCTCGGATCTCCAGGATGAAACCGCGGTGCCCCCTTACGGCGCCTGGCGCCGGCTGCAGGAGGGCGGGGCGGGGTTGTTGGTGGCGGTCGGACCGATTGCCGGCGGTCTGTGGAGCGCCACGCGCGAGCGGCCGCTCGCTGAGCGCCCGGCGATCTGGGTGGTGAGCGAGCTCGAGGGGGATGGCCTTGCCATCGCGCCGCCCGCCGCGCTGTTCGATGAGCTCGCGGCCGCGCCGGTCCTCGGCCTCGTCGAAGAGCATGTGGCGCACGGCGGCTTCGCCCAGCAATTCCTGCACACCCTGGCGCTTTCGGGCCGTTCGGTGGGACGCGTCGTGCATGCGCATGCACACGGGTATCCGTCCGGCCGGTACGGTTCGCAGCGATGGCATCGGCAAGAGTGCGGACTCGACGTCCCGGCCATTCTCGAACTGCTCGCGGCGCGGGCGGCGACGTGAACTCGACGCAAGCGCTCGCGCGCGAGCTGCACGGTCCCGTTCTCATCTTGGGAGCGAGCGGCTTCATCGGCGCGAATCTTCTGCGGACCCTTCTCGAGAGCCGCTCGGACGTGTTCGGCACGGCATCGCGCGATCCCGCCTGGCGGCTCGCGGGTGTCGACACCGGCCGGGTGATCACCGTGGATCTTCTCGCGCGCGGGAACCTGCGGGCGCTGCTCGATCGGGTGCAGCCGGAGACGGTATTCGACTGCGTGGCCTACGGCGCCTATTCGTTCGAGCAGGACGTCGAGCGGATGTATCAGACCAACGTCCTGTTCAAGCAGGAGTTGATCGAGGAGCTCATCCGCCGCGGCACCCATTGCTACATCCATGCGGGAAGCTCGTCGGAATACGGCGGCCGCGCCGCGGCGCCCGAGGAGAGCCAGGCGCCGGCGCCCAACAGCCATTATGCGGTGACCAAGAACGCGGCGGCCGGACTGGTTTACTTCTCGGGCAAGCATCGCGGGCTGCGCTGCGCGAACCTCCGGCTCTACTCCGTCTACGGACCGCTGGAGGATCGCTCCCGGCTGATTCCCACGCTGGTGGCCGAGGCCGCGGCCAAACGTCTGCCGCCGTTCGTGGGGCCGGACACTTCGCGTGATTTTCTCTACGTCGACGATGCGGTTCGCGCTTTTTTGAGCGCGGCGGTGCTGCTGCGGCCCGGGAGGTATGGCGAGTCGTTCAATGTGGGGAGCGGCGTGAAGACGACCATCCGGGAGCTCGCGCAGCTCGCCAAGCGCGAGTTCCGACTGGACTGCGAGCCCGAGTTCTCCCGGATGCCGGCGCGGGTTTGGGACCTCGACGATTGGTATGCGAATCCGGCGCGCGCGGCCGAAGTCCTCGGTTGGCACGCCGAAGTGGCGCTCGAGGAGGGCTTGAGGCGTACGGCCCGCTGGTATGGAGAGCTCGATGACGTTGCGCTCTATGAGCGCGCCTCGAAAAAGCGGGCGCTCGACAGCGTCTTCAGCGTGACGGCGATCATCGCGTGCTACCAGGACGGCCAGGCCATCCCCATCATGGCCGGGCGTCTGGAACGAATGTTCACCCAGCTCGATGTCGACTACGAGATCATCTTCGTGAACGACGGCAGTCCGGACAATTCCGAAGAGGCGATCCGCGCCTTGAGCGCACAAAATCCCCGCATCATCGGCATCACGCATTCACGGAATTTCGGCTCCCAGGCCGCGTTTCGCAGCGGCATGGAGCTCGCCTCGAAGAATGCGGTCGTGCTCATGGACGGCGATTTGCAGGATCCGCCCGAGCTGATCCCGGATTTCGTCGCCAAATGGCGCGAAGGCTACGAGGTGGTGTACGGCGAGCGCACCAAGCGTGAGGCGCCTTGGTACATGCAGATCGCCTACAAGGCGTTCTACCGGGTGTTCGATTACTTCTCCTCGGTGCCGATACCGCATGACGCCGGGGATTTCTCGCTCATCGATCGGCGCGTGGTGAGGTGGCTGCTCGCGTGCGATGAACGCGATTCGTTCCTGCGGGGGCTGCGCGCCTATGTCGGCTTCCGGCAGACCGGCGTGCCCTACACCAGGCCGGAACGTATGTTCGGACGCTCCACCAACAACATGCTGAAAAATTTCGGCTGGGCGAAGAAGGGCATCCTGTCGTTCAGCCGCACGCCGCTGGACGTGCTCACGTTCGCGGGCATCTCGCTGGTTCTGATCTCCATGTTGCTCGGCGCGGTGCAGTTTCTCGCCCGCTTGTTCTACCCCGAGCTCGCGCCGCGCGGCATCACCACCGTGGTGCTGCTGATCATGTTCTTCGGTTCGTTCACGATTTTCGCAATCAGTCTCATCGGGGAATATATCGCCAAGATCTTCGAGGAGGTCAAGGCACGGCCCATGTTCATCCGGCGCCATCTGATCCGCGGCGGCGAGGTTCGCAAGGCGGGCGGCGGTGGCTGAGTGGTCGCTGCCGCGGGAGGATCTGGGCCTGCGATTGCATGCGGCGCCGGAGCACCCCGTCGCAGGAGCGGCCGACGCCGGTGCCCGCGGCGGTGCCGGTGCCCGCGGCGGTGCCGCGGGAAATGCCGAGTCCTTTCGCCCGCTGCCGCATGAGCGGGCGCAGGGCCGCGCCGGCCGCCTGAGGGCTAGGCTGCGCCGAACGGCCGATTTGCAGTTCGGATCCATTTGGCGGGACCTCGAGCAATTGTTGCCCCGCGTGCGGGGTGTGTTGGCGGACGTGGGCGCGGGTGCCCAGCCCTTCCGTGATCTCTTGTCGCCGGAGGTGCGCTACATTGCGGTCGACAGCGAGGATGCGGACCGGCAGTTCGGATACCGGACACCGGATACCCGCCACTTTCACGGTCCGAGGTTGCCGCTCGCGGATGCGGAGGCGACCAGCATCTTGTGCACCGAAACGCTCGAGCACGTGCGCGATACGGCGCCTTTCCTCGGTGAGTTGCGGCGCGCACTGGCGCCCGGCGGGCTGCTGATTCTGACCGTGCCGTTCGCCGCCCGCTGGCACTACGTGCCGCAGGATTTTTGGCGGTTTACCCCCGCTGCGCTCGATTACGTGCTCAAAGCGGCAGGATTTGGGCAGGTGCGCGTGTATGCGCGCGGCGGGGCGTTGGCGGTGGCTTGCTACAAGGTGCTGGGATTCATCCTGCTGATGCTGCTCGGGGGCGGCCGGCGCGGCGTGCCGGCGCTTCTTTGCAGGGCAGCGGGTCTCGCGCTGATGCCGATGGCGGTGCTTGCCGTGACGCTGGGGAACGTCGGCTTGAGATTCCCGGGGCCGGCGGAGGATACGCTGGGATATACGGTCCTCGCGTGCTGACGGTGCGCCCGTGCCCCGTCTGCGGGGACACCGACGAGTCGCACGAGCGCTTCGCCGAACGGATCGACCGACGGCGGATCGGGGAGCTGTCCTACGCGTCGCGAAAGGAACCGGAGTTCATGAATCTGCGCATGGTCGTGTGTCCGCGCTGCGAGCTGTTGTACGCGCCGCGGGTGCCCGCATCGAGCGAGCTCGCCCATGCGTATGCCGACGCCGGATACGATAGCGGTGCCGAAGCAGAATTCGCGGCCCTGAGCTACGCGCAGGCGCTTCGCCGGCGCCTCGATCAACTGCCGGATCGAGATGCGGCGCTCGACATTGGCGCGGGCAACGGGGCGCTGCTCGAGCAGCTCCGCGTGCTCGGCTTCGGCGAGGTGCTCGGCGTCGAGCCGTCGAGGGCGGCAGCGGGGGCAGCCGCAGCCAGCGTGCGCGCCATGATCCGCGTCGAGCGCTTCGAGCCGGACCGGTTGCCGCAGGGCCTGCGGCCGCGCCATTTCACGCTGGTCATCGCCAATCAGACGCTCGAGCACGTCGCGGATCCGTTTGCGCTGCTTCGAGCCGCCCGGGGGCTGTTGAAACCCGGAGGCGCATTGATGATCGTCTCCCACGACTATCGACATCCGCTCATGCGGCTTTTGGGCCGGCACTCGCCCATCATCGACATCGGGCACTTGCAGTTGTTCTCCCGGTCGAGCCTCAAGTTCGCCCTGACCCGCGCGCGGTTCGGGAGCGTCGCGCTCGAGCCGTTCGCCAACCGCTATCCGCTGCATTACTGGGCGCGGCTGCTGCCGATTCCCCCCGTGATCAAAAGGCCTTTGTACGCGCGACTGCGGAGCACGCCGGCCGGTCAGGTGGCGTTCCAGGCGCGGGTCGGCAATCTGCTGGCCTGGGCGAGGAATTAGCGGGCGGCGCCCGACAAATTGGCGTCGAAAAATCGCAGCATGGTCGCATACGCGTGGCGCCCATCGTGCTGGCGGATCAGGCCGTGCTTCGCGCCGGGATAGACCATCACCTCGAAGGGCTTGTTCAGATCCTGAAGTTTGCGGAAGAGTTTGGTGCTATGGAGAAATAGCACGTTGTCGTCCGACATCCCGTGAATCACCAGAAGCTTCCCGCGCAGCGCCTGTGCATAGGGCAGGACCGAGCTCGCGTCATAGCCCGACTGGTTGTCCGCGGGCCGCTCCAGATAGCGCTCCGTGTAATGCGTGTCGTACAAGCGCCAGTCGGTGACGGGCGCGCCCGAGATGCCGGCCCGGAACACGTCGGGCGCCTTGAACATCAGCATCAGCGTCATGTAGCCGCCGTAGCTCCAGCCCCACACGCCGAGTCGAGCCGGGTCGACGAAGGCTTGCGAAGCCAGCCACTTCGCCCCACGCACCTGATCCTCGACCTCGACCTCGCCCAGCTTGCCGTGAATCGGCGCCTGGAAGGCCGTCCCGCGAAAGGCGGTTCCCCGGTTGTCGAGCTGAAATACGACGTAACCCGCGCGGGTCAGGATCTGGGTGAAAGTGCTTCCGGTCCAGGTATCGAGCACCCGCTGCACGCTCGGGCCGCCGTACACCTCGACGATCGCCGGGTAGCGTCTCGCCGGATCGAAGTGAGCCGGTTTGAACACGCGGTATTGAAGCGGCTGGCCGTCCGCGGCGGGCAGGGAGCCGAATTCCGGCACCGAATTGTCAGCGAGATAAGGAGCGTCCGGATGGCTCGCATCCAGCCGGTTCTGCACCAGCCAGGCGACCAGGCGGCCGTCGGTCGAGCGCAGGCTCACCTGCGGCGGCTGCGTGACACTGGTGAAATGATCGACGTAAAAGGCGTTATCCCGCGCGAACGTCACGCCGTGGACACCCGGCTCCTGGGTGATGCGCTCGATGCGCCGGGGATCCTGCGTGTCGAGCGAAGTGCGGTAGAGCTGCCGCTCCACGGGGCTCTTCTCGGTGGCGGAGAAATAAATCAGGCGGTGCTTCTCGTCGATGGCCTTGATGGCGCGGGCGTGGAAATCGTCGACCATCCAGGGGCCCTCGGTGAGCCTTCGGACCAGGTGTCCTTGATAGTCATATAGGTACAGATGCAAAAAGCCGTCGCGCGCAGAAGCCCACACGAATTCCTTCGAGTGCCGCAGGAAGGAGAGCTCATCGTTGAGATCGATCCAGGTGGCGCTGGTCTCGGTCAGCACCACCCGGCTCTCACCGGTCTCGATGTTGGCGAACAACAGCTCGAGCTTGCGCTGATCTCGGCTCTCTCGCTGAACCGCCAGCGTCTTGCCGTCCGGCAACCAGCTCACGCGCGCCAGATAGATGTCGGGATCCGATCCGAGGTCGATCCAGGTCACCGCGCCGCTGTGAATGTCGCTGACACCCAGGCGAATGAGCACGTTCGGGCCGCCTGCAGCCGGGTAGCGCTGTGGAAAGGTGTCGACGTTGTCGGCCGAGATCTCGAACCGCTGTGTCACCTTGACGGGACTCTCGTCGACGCGCGCGAAGGCGATATGCCGATCGTCGGGCGCCCACCAATATCCGGTGCTCCGGTCCATCTCTTCCTGGGCGACGAACTCCGCCATCCCGTTCTTGACCGCGCCGCCCCCATCCTGGGTCAGCGCCTTGTCGGATTTGGCGGCCAGATCGTACACATGAAGGTTCTGGTCGCGGATGTAGGCGACCAGGCCGCCGTGCGGCGAGATGCCCGCGTCGGTGACGGAGCCTGCGGTACCGGCCGTGATCTCGGTCAGTGCGTTCGCGGAGGAATGGGCGAGGTCGTAGTGATACAAGCGCCCATCGAGCGGGAAAAGCAGTGCCTTGCCCGATGGCGCGAAGGAATACTCCAGGATGCCGGAGAGCGATGCCGTTCGCTGGCGCTCGCGGCGTCCGATTTCCTCGGCCGAGAGCTGCGCGCTCGTGGGCGCCAGCAGCTTCGAGTCGACCAGCACACGCTCCGTCTTGTCGTGCAGGTTGTATTCCCACAAGTCGAGACGGTCTTTGTCGTCGGGCTTGCCTCGAAGATAGGTGACCCGCGAGGCGTCCGGCGATATCTGCAGGCCCGTGATCGAGGGTCCGGACAAGGCCGGTGCGTCGAACAGCCGATCGATCGTGAGCTCCGCCGCGTGCGAACCTGCGGCGGTGGCGGCGGCACAGACGGCCAGGGCGGGTGCCAGATAGCGCGCGGAATGACTGGAATCGGCCATGGGTTACCTCGAAGTCAGGGTCACTGGCGCACCAGGCGATAGCACACCTCGAACAGAGTGGTAACGCCGAGCGATTGGAGCCGCTTCTCGCTCGCCAGGATGTCCTGCCTGGCGACTTCGCGGATTTGGAAACTGGGGGAATAGAGCCGCTCCACCTCGGCGCGCGGCACGGAGAACGGCGGACCCGGCATCTGCGTCTGCGGATATTCCAACGTGATCAGCAGCATCTGAGTGCCCGGGCGGACGATGGCGGCAACCTGATCGACATACGCCGAACGCAGCTCGGGAGTCCAAGAAATAAGTGCGGCCCGATCGTACACGGCGTCCACCTCGCCCAGGAGCGCGTGGGTCAATTGGAAGAAGTCTCCGCGGTAGAGCTCGAGGTTCTCCGCCTCGTAGATGTCGAAATCGCCGCGTATCCGCCGCCGCGCCGGCACCCCGTTCTCCCGGCAGAAATCCTCGAGTGCCCGCGCGGAGAGCTCCACGCCCGTGACGCGGTGACCTCGATCGCGTAGCCACAGAAGATCGAGAGTTTTGCCGCACAGGGGCACGAAAACGCGCTGCCCGTTGCGCAGATCCAACGCGGGCCAATGGCGAATGAGGCTCCGGTCGACCGAGGCCTGGTGAAAGCCGATCTGGCCGTTGCGCCAGCGGTTTTGCCAGAATTGCGGTTCCATCGCTCAGATGTCTGGATTCTGCGTGTCTTCGGACTCGATGCCCGGCTCGTCGGGGATTTTGTGCTGCTCCGTGAGCCACGCTCCCAAGTCGATCAGCCGGCAGCGATCGCTGCAAAACGGTCGATAGGCGGACGCTTCCGACCATTCGACCGGCCGGCGGCACGTGGGGCATTTCACCGTCGTCGCCACGATCGCCGCCCGGTCAGGCGCAGCAAGTCAGCAGGAACGGCACATCCGTTTCCATGTGCACCGGCCGATGGGTGCCATCGGCCCATTGCAGGAATCTGATGGTGCAGCGGTGCTGGCTGCCGCTGATCTCCGGGTACAAGGAGCTGTCGGAGGGCATCGTCACCCGCACCAGCTGGCACGGGTTTTCGCGGTCGAACTGCAGCTGGAAGATGCCTCCCACCGCCAGCTCCGACTTGCGCTTGGCGTTCTGCCGGGTGAGCCAGAGCAGCTCCGCGATGCTGTCGCAGAGCGGCCTGATGAGCGCCATCCAGGTCCCAAACTCGGCAGACCGGACCTGTGCCGGACGGTTCAGCCAGAACGAATAATCCGGCAGGTCGAAATCACAGGTGCCGCCCGGAATGGCGCTCCGATGCTTGATGGCGCTCAAGAATTCCGAGTCGCGCAGCGGACCCATGAAGTTGGCGCCGGCCGTCGACAGATCTTCGCGCAGTTTCAAAAGGTTCGACACCAGCGACTTCAAGCGGCTGGGATCGACACCCGTCTTGCTCTGGAATTCCTTGAGCACATTGACGTGCCGCTCCAGTTCCTTGAGCACATCGCTGCGCGAGTCGCCCCGCGCCGTGATGGCGAGGATCTCGAGCAGGCTCGACACCGCCGCCCGCGAGCTCCAGGAGCTCTCCGACTCGCTGTGATAACTGGCCTGTGAGTACAGGAATTCCAGGCGCAGGAAAGTGCGCATGCGCTCGTTCAGCGGCTGTTCATACACGATCGGCGCAAGCTCGGGCTCGCTCTGCAGGTCGGGGTAGGAATTCATCGCCCTATTCTGATCCAATAGAAGGGCGATGGTAAACCCTGGATTCTAGCGGACAGCCAGTTCGAGATAGCGCCGGTGCAATCGATCGACCGCCTGTCGCAATTCGGGTACGGATCCCGAGTTGACCAGCACGTCATCCGCCGCTTTCAACCGGTCCGTGCGACTCGCCTGTGCAGCGAGCACGGCGCGCGCCTGTTCCGCGCTCACCGAGTCGCGGGACATCAGGCGCTGCACCTGTTGCGATGGGTCCGCGTCCACGACCAGGATGCGGTCGACTTGGGTACCGGCGCCGCCGCCCTCCACGAGCAGAGGGATCGACAGCACGAGGTACGGCCCGACGGCGTCCGCCGCCTGCCGTTCCATATGCTCACGGATCAAGGGGTGCAGGATGGCCTCGAGCTCCCGGCGTTTCCCGGAGTTACCGAAAATCAGAGTGCGCAGCCCGGCACGATCGAGCTCGCCGTTCTCACTCAAAACGCCGCTGCCAAAGCGCTCGACGACGGCGGCGAGCCCGGGTTGTCCGCGCGCAACGACGGCGCGGGCGGAGTCGTCCGCGTTGATCACGGGAACCCCGAGTTCGATCAGGCGGCGCTCCACCGTGCTCTTGCCGCTGGCGATTCCGCCGGTGAGGCCGATACGCAGGAGCGAGGCCATGATCAGTGCCCCAATCCCGAGACCCGCAGGTAACCGCCGATGAGCTCGTGCCCATACAGCATGGCGAGCCAGCCGGCGGCCGCCAGATACGGGCCGAACGGGATCGGCGCGGCGCGATCGCGGCCTCTGAGGACGATCATCGCAATGCCGAGCACGGCCCCGGTACCCGCGGACAAAAGGATGACGAGGGGAAGGATTTTCCAGCCCATCCAGGCGCCGAGTGCCGCGAATAGCTTGAAATCGCCGTATCCCATGCCTTCCTTGCCGGTGATCAGGCGAAACGCGTGGAACACCAGCCACAGGCTCAAATAGCCCGCGGCCGCCCCGATGATGGCCTCGTGCGGCGATACCGGCAGCGCGGAGCCCTCGATGGGCCCGATTGCAACCGCCGCCAGGAGACCCGCCCAGAGCATCGGCAGCGTGATGTTGTCGGGCAGCAATTGATGGTCCAGGTCGATGCCGGTGAGCGCGATCAGGGCCCAGGTCAGCGCCACGGCGCAGGCGGCGGCGGCGCCGAAGCCGAAGTGCCAGGCGGCCCAAGCCGACAACAGGCCCGTTGCGAGCTCGACCACGGGATAGCGCCCAGATATGGGCGCCTTGCAGGCTGCGCAACGGCCGCGCAGCGCGAGCCAGCTGATCACCGGGATGTTCTGCCAGGCACTGATGGGCGCTTGGCAGCGGGGGCAGGCCGAGCGCGGGACCATTAGGTTGAAGCGCTCTGGCACGGGTGCCGCCAGCTCGGTGACCACGGTAGTGTCGGTCGAGGACGCAAACTCCGCCGCCTGGGCCCGCCATTCGCGATCCAGCATCACCGGCAGCCGGTAGATGACGACATTCAGAAAACTGCCGACGACGAGGCCGATCACGAATACCGAGCCCGCGAACAGCGCGGGGTTCGCCGCATAGAGGTCGGCGATGTCGTTGAACATACCCTTAAGCCTCGCGGCGAGATTGCGTATTATGCGCGCCGCGAGGCGCTTTGCCGCCCGCCCTCTAGCCGACCACCGACCCGAGCTTGAAGATCGGCAGGTACATGGCGATCACCATGCCGCCGACCAATATGCCCAGGATCGCCATGATCATGGGCTCCATGAGGCTCGACATGCTGTCGACGGCGTTGTCGACCTCGGCCTCATAGAACTCGGCGACCTTGCCCGACATGGTGTCGAGCGCGCCGGACTCCTCGCCGACGGCGATCATCTGGACCACCATGTTGGGGAAAAGGCCGGTATTTTCCATCGCACGCTGCAGACGTTGACCCGTGGCCACCTCGTCCTTCATCCGCAGGACCGCTTCTTCGTAAACGATGTTGCCGGTCGCGCCGGCGACCGAGCTCATGGCTTCGACCAGCGGTACGCCGGCGGCGAACATGGTGGAGAGCGTTCGGGCGAATCGGGCGATCGCGGATTTGACGAGAATGGGGCCAATGATCGGGAATTTGAGCAGAATGCGGTCCATCGCAAGCTGCATCTTCCGCGAGCGCTTCAGGAAGTAGAAGAACGCGTAGAAGCCCCCGCCGATCAGGAGCGCAACCCACCATCCCTGGTGCTGGACGAACCGGGATAGGTTCACGACCATCTGAGTGAACGCGGGCAGGTCGGCACCGAAACCCTTGAACAGCGCTTCGAACTGCGGGATGACGAATATGAGCAATATAATGGAAACAATGACCGCGACAGCGAGAACGGCGATCGGATAAAACAGAGCCTTCTTGATTTTCTTTTTCAGCGCCTCGGTTTTTTCCTTATAAGTGGCGATCTTGTCCAGCAGCGACTCCAGCGCGCCGGCTTGTTCTCCCGCCTCCACAAGGTTCACGAACAGGTTGTCGAAGTAGAGCGGAAATTTCGCCAGCGATTCGTGCAGCGTGCTTCCACCCTCGATGCTCGCCTTGATCTCGAGGACCAGCTTCTGCATGGCCGGCTTTTCATGGCCGTTGCCGATGATCTCGAAGGACTGAACCATGGGTATGCCGGCCGCCATCATGGTCGCGAGTTGACGGCTGAATACCGCGATATCTTCGGCTTCGACCTTGCCGCCGCCGCCGAATAAGGGCTTACCCTGCGTCTTGACGCGTGTCGGGGCCACGCCTTGCCGGCGCAGGTCCGCACGTAGGGCGACTTCGTTCGCGGCGAGCGCTTTGCCGCGAACTTTGTTGCCGCGCTTGTCCTTGCCCTCCCAAACGAATTGGGTTTCTTTCTTGCTTGCTGTCGCGGATGCCGCCATAAATCGAATCCTTGTTTGACTACTCGATCGTGACGTTGTTGACTTCTTCCAAGCTGGTCACGCCATCCCTAACCTTTTGAAGGCCCGACCGGCGCAGGTTCCATATGCCATCCTTGGCTGCTTGATCGCCCACATCGATGGCGCCGCCCCCTTCCATGATGATGCGGCCGATCGTCTCGGTGACCGGCATGACTTGGTAAATTCCAACTCGTCCTTTGTAACCGTCCGTGCACTGACCGCATCCGGCCGCCTTGTAGACCCGAATTCCACTCTTGATGTCGGATTCCTCAAACCCCTCTTTGCGAAGCGCTTCCTCGGGAATATCGATGGGCTGCTTGCAGTTGCTGCAGAGCTTGCGAGCCAGCCGCTGCGCGATGATCAGGCTTACCGATGTGGCGATGGCGTAAGGCTTGACTCCCATGTCCACCAAGCGGGTCAAGGTTTGAGGCGCGTCGTTGGTGTGAAGGGTGGAAAGCACCAAGTGGCCTGTTTGCGCAGCTTTGATGGCGATCTCCGCCGTCTCCAGATCGCGGATTTCGCCCACCATGATGACATCGGGGTCTTGTCGCAGGAACGCGCGCAACGCTGCGGCAAACGTGAGCCCGACCTTGTTGTTCACGTTGACCTGATTGATGCCCGGCAGGTTGATTTCCGCCGGATCCTCGGCGGTGGATATGTTGCAGTCCTCGGTGTTCAGGATATTGAGGCCGGTATATAGCGATACCGTCTTGCCGCTTCCGGTCGGGCCCGTCACCAAAATCATGCCTTGCGGCTTCGCGAGGTATCTGAGATACGTTTCGCGCTGAAGCGGCTCATATCCCAAGGCGTCGATGCCCAGCATCGCGCTGGACGGATCCAGAATACGGGATACCACCTTCTCGCCAAACAACGTGGGGCAAGTGCTTACGCGAAAGTCGATGGCGCGATTCTTGGACAACCGCATCTTGATTCGGCCGTCCTGGGGGACTCGACGCTCTGCAATGTCGAGGCGCGCCATGACCTTGAGCCGCGCAACGATCTTGATGGCCAACTGCACGGGCGGGAGGGCTACTTCCTTGAGCACGCCGTCGATTCGCGTACGAATGCGGAACGATTTCTCGTATGGCTCGAAGTGGATGTCCGATGCTCCCTTCTTGATCGCATCCAGCAATATTTTGTTCACGAAGCGGACGATCGGAGCGTCCTCGACATCGTCACGGCCCAGCGCCTCGGCGTTCGCATCCTCGTCGCCGCCGGTGACCTCCAGATTCTCGAGATCGATGTCCTCGTCGGTCAGACTCGGCATCGCCGCGTCGGCTTGATCGATCGCTTTGTTTACCGCAGCCTGCAGTTTGTCGTCTTCCACCACGACGAACTCGATGCTCATCGACGTCTGGAAGCGGATCTCATCCAGGGCATGCAAATTGGTGGGATCCGCCACGGCCAGAAACAGCCGCTTGCCGCGCTTCATCAGCGGCAGCACCCGGTGCTTCTGCAGGAGCTTGTCGCTCACCGCGCGGACCGCTTCAGTGTCCGCCATGACGGCGTCCAGATCGAGAATGGGAACGCCAAATTCATTCGATGCGGATATCGCGATGTCGCGGGCCGCAGCCAGGTTCGATGACACCAGATAGGTGACCAGATTGGCGCGTTTTTCCCTCGACTTGGCAATCGCATCCTGCATGGCCTGCTCGTCCAGCAAGCCATCCTGTACCAGTCGCTGTGCGAGGCCGCCCAGCGCCTGCCGACTGGTGCCTCCAGCTACCGCAATTGCATTGTCGTTCATGGACTTAAGATCAACCCCAGGCGAATCATCGGACTACTATCGGCATCTGATCGGGCAGATGTCAAATCAGCAATGAATAGTCGCATATTGCCGGCCTTGGGCTCGTGACATTGATCTCAAAAAAGCACCGATTACGCACGGCACAGGTCGGCTCAGCCGCCCTTTCAAAAGAAGAAGCCCCTCCGAGGAGGGGCTTCCAGAGCTCATACGAATCTAGGATCTAGCTCTTACTTACACTGGGTCGGCACATACTTGGCGAGCACCGGAGCGGCCGGGGCGGTGACCGGGAGGCCGGCCGAGCCCGCCGTCACGTTGGTGGACGATGCACATGCCCAGTCAATGTTGCCGACGAGGTTCGGGTTGGCCGCACCCAGAGCCGTCTTGTTGATGCTCGGGGTGAACGTGATCTGATTCGCGGCGGCAAGCTGCGCAATGCCGCCGGTCGCGCCGTTGTTGTTGTATGTCACCGTAATGACACCGGTCGCGGCTGCAATCGTGATCGACGTCACATACTTGGTGGCAGTGAAGGTCCAAGCGCCCGCCGCAGCCGTCAATCCGACCGTACCGCCGGACTGGTACCCTTCCGAAATCGTCGTCTCGGCAGCGCCCGCCAGGTTGATACCTTCAGTCACTTTCGAGCGAACCGTGTAGTCGGTGTACGCCGGAATCGCGATCGCGGCCAAGATGCCGATGATCGCCACGACGATCATCAATTCGATGAGGGTGAAACCCTTTTGTACTTGCTTAAGCATGTCTACTCCTGAGTGAAAAACAACAGTCTGTTTGAACAACGGCGAAGCCTGTGGTGGTGGAGAAGCAAACGCTGTGCCAGATCCAGTCGCCTCGACTTAAGCGGTTGAAAGAATGGGATTTAATCGCCTGCCCCTAGGGCGGGTTTAACATAGAACTGTCGTCAACCGACGCCAGTCGGGGGTAACTTGCGTCACTAAGTGACAATACTTGTCAATGAACGCGACCGTCCCCGCCGTCAGCGCCGGCGGGTCATGAGACTTATTCGGATTTGAGGCAAAGCAGCGGGCGGAGAAATTGCTCGTAGTTGCGCCAGCGCTGCACGGAATTCTTATATATCTTTTGTCGGACCTGCCAAAAACTGCTCGTCACCACAGCGCGGTTAGTCTCCTGGAAATTCAGGCAGCGCTCAGTCCATTCGAGACCGATAAATTCCAGGATCCTGCGAGTCCATCCCTCCTGATCGGCAACGAGTTCCTCGTAAGGAATATCCAGAATCGTTCCGCGCGGGAGTACTTCCCGCCAATGGGCCATCAGGCGACGATGCTGCGTGTAATAGTGCGCCAGATCCGACAGGTCCGTCGTGAATGTCATGCCAAGCGAAAACTGCTGGAAATAGCAGGACAGGCAAGTGTCGATGGGATCCCGCCGCATATAGATGATGCGAGCTTTGGGGAAGACCGAATGAATCAGCCCCAGATAGTCCGAGTTGACCGGTGCCTTATCAACGACCCGAAGCGCGTCAGGGGAATGGCTCTCCAATGTGCGCAGATAGCTTTCCGCCAATTTCCTTATGGTCGGCTCGCCCAACTCTCCGCGTTGGAAGGCAGCCGCGTGCGTGCGCACGGCCTCGCTCCAGAACGCCAGCTCGCCCGCGCCCCTGGCCGACGGGTGGGACGCGATGATTTGTTCAGTGAGCGATGTACCGGATCGCGGCATGCCGACGACGAACACTGGCTTGTCGGAGCTTGAGGCGCCAGCGCTGACTTTTGCAAAGGTTTCACGGCCATAGGCGCCAATCAGGTCATCGACAAACGTTGCATAGGCGTCGCGGGCATAAGGCTCAGCCATGAGTTTCAGAAGATCGTTGGCCCGCTTGTAGTTTTCGAAGGCTCGTCTGTAGATCCCGACATCGTCACAATATTTTCCCATGGCGAAGCGCAGTTCGGCCTCGTCGTAAGCTCCGATCCCGGCTTTTGCCACCGCTTCGGCGCCGTCGAGCCAGGCGCCGTCGGCGGCAGTCATCTTGCGAAGGCCGACTTGCGCGGCCCACGCGGCTGACATCTTGGGGTTGATGTCGATAACTCGCGCGAACAGGTCTTTCGCCTCGTCGAAGCGGCCCTCCGTTTTGGCGACAAAGGCGAGGCCGCAGAGGGCATCGGCGTTGCGGGGCGAGGCCTTGAGAACCTTCTCGAACTGGCCTTTCGCCTCGCGTGAGCGGCCCATGAACGCGAGGGTCAAGCCGAGATTGACCCGCGCTTCGGCGAAGCGTGGGTTGATCTTGATCGCCCGTCGAAGCCAGCTCTCGGACTCGGTCGTTTCCCCCTTCCACCGCAGCATATTTCCAAGATTGCTATATGCATCGGGAAACTCCGGGTTTAGCTTGATGGCTTCACGAAACTCGCGTTCTGCCTCCTTGTGGTGGGCCAATTTGCATAGGGCGGCTCCCAGGTTGTTGCGCGCAGCCGCATGCCGAGGTTCGAGCGTCGTCAAATCGCGATAAAACTCAACCGCTCCGGCGTAATCGCCGCGAGCGATGCACTTATTTCCCTGTGCCAACAAGCTTTTGCCATCGATTGCCTGGAGCCGATCGTTTGGATCCGGAGCATCGGTATCGCCATCCTCCGAGGCGGGTTGATTCCAGGAGAGGCGTACGACCAATTTCTGAGTCACCTCCTCGGCAACCTGGCTGTTCACTCCCATTTCAAGCAGCCGCCACTTGAAAGAATTTGCGAGCTTCGCTTTTTTATAGAAATTCAGTCGCAGCGTGCGGATCTCTCGATCGACTCGCTCGAAGAGATCCTGAAGCCCATCGTCGGAATCTCTCGACCCCACACGCTTGCCGCCTGCGTTGGAAGCGGGGTCCGTTGCGGGGGCGTATTGGTCGGCCAATGCAACGCCTAGTTTTGCGGCGTCGCGCCCGTCGAACCAGTTCAGGACCATTGCTTGATTCCCGTTATAAAGTCGCCGAAATTGTCGCTTTGTGCCAACGGTGCAGATACTACTACAGGGTACCGTGCATTCTGGAGGGTATACCCGCATCGGAAGTCGCCGGTGCCGACCGATTCGCATTTTTCGCGATCTGCGGGAGGCGACACACCGCGAAGCGCTACTCGATCCCCAATTTTTTGATGCGATACCGTAGAGCGCGAAAGGACATTCCCAGCATCTTCGCGGCCGCGGTTTTGTTGTATCGAGTTTTTTCCATAGCCTTCAGAATCGCATCGCGCTCTACGTCCTCGAGGTGATCCCCAAGCCCACCCGCCGGTGCTTCAACAGGCGCGGCGGCGTCGGACGGCGACCTCAAGTGAATGTCTCCCGCACCGATTTCCCCGCACGTACTGAGGGTAATTGCCCTCTCGAGGATGTTCTCGAGCTCGCGAACATTGCCGGGAAAAGAATACGATTCCAGCGCGGCCAACGCATCCTTGCCGAGACTGGGCGGGGCAATTTTCATGCGCCGCCCGAGTCGCCGAAGCACCGCGTCAGCCAGTTCGGCGACATCCTGCGGGCGTTCGCGTAGTGAGGGCACTCGGAGCTCGATCACGTTCACCCGGTAGTAAAGATCCTCCCGAAACTTTCCCTCCACCACCAGCTTCGACAAATTCCGGTGCGTCGCCGAAAGAACGCGCACGTCCACGCCAATCTCCAGCTGTTCACCGACGGGCCTTACCGATTTCTCCTGTATCACCCTCAATAGCTTCACTTGCATATGCAATGGGAGGTCGGCGATCTCATCGAGGAACAGCGTGCCGCCCTCGGCAGCCTGGATCAACCCTTTCTTGTCACTTACCGCGCCGGTGAAGCTGCCCCGCTTGTGCCCGAACAGCTCGCTCTCCATCAGCTCGGTGGGAATGGCCCCGCAGTTCACGGGCACGAAGGGACCGTCGCGTCGCGGTCCCGATTCGTGTATGAGCTTCGCTACGAGCTCCTTGCCGGTTCCGGATTCCCCGTAAATATGCACCGGCGCTTGGCTGCGTGCGACGCGCCCGATCAGCTCACGCAGGCCTTGCATGGCCTCTGATATACCAAGCAAGCGCGGACCAAAGATGTTGGTGTCCGCTTCGCTCGTTCCTGATAGCTTGATGGCGCTTGCCACGAGCTTGCGCAGCCCCGCGAGATCCAGCGGCTTGGATACGAAATCGAATGCACCGAGCTTGAGCGCGCGTACGGCGGTTTCCATGCTGCCGTGCGCGGTTATCACCGCCACCGGCACGGTGGGAGAGTATTGCTGAATCCACTTGACCAATTCCAGGCCATCCCCGTCTGGCAGCTGCATGTCGGTCAGGCACAGGTCGAATCGGTCCGCCTTCAGCAGTCGCTGCGCTGCGCTTAGACTGTTGGCCGCCCGTGGATCCAAATCCATCCGCTGCAATGTGATGGATAACAGCTCACACAGGTCGGGCTCGTCGTCGACTACCAGGATGGTGGGTTTTGCCATTAACCTATTGTAGCGGCAACGTTCTGCTTTGACGTAGTGCCCGTCGCTAAAGCGGGGCTGCCGCACGTCGCACGCGGCGGCAGTCGTAGAGATACCAGCCCTTCCAGGCGCCGGCACCGGTATGGGGCTGCGGATCGAACCCTATATTCCCCGGCGAGATGACAAAGCCGAGAACCGGGTCGCGGCAGACAGACTCGAGCGCGGCCGCCGTCAGTGGGGGAGGGGCGTGCTTTGCGCCTGGCCGCGAGGCGCTTTCCTCGAGCCTGGTACGTATCTTCCAGTTCGGACTCATCAGCGGCAGGAGGACCTGCGAGCGGCGCTCGACCTCGAGCGCGGTCGCGCGGGAAAAAACCACGCCGGCCGATTGATCAACCGAGAGATAATTTGGCCGACCGAGGGTAAACCAGACGAAGCCGCCGACGTCGCGCTCCGGCGCCACCAGAACCGTGCTGGTCGGCGGGATGACATTTGTCCACGCCGTGAATTCCCCGATTTGGGCCGGAGAGTCGAGCAAGTGGCTCTCCGTAAACGACGATGGCGCTACGGCGACAGCGAGCAACAGGGTGATGGCGACCGCAATTGTAGGACTCCAAACAGCTCTGCTGTTCCGCTGCAATCGCCAGACGACGCCCAATACGATCAGGGCTGGAATCTTCAGTGAGAAGATCTGCCTCAGTTCCTCCGCCGCAGGGGATGAGGTCGCGACGATCGTCCACGACTTGGCGGCGGCCCATCCCAGCATGGCTACACCCGAAGCCACGGCCATCCAGCGAAAGAAAAGGGAGCCGCGCGGGCCGATCTGCGGTTGCAGGAGCCAGATGGCGAGCGCCAGCGCAACAGGCGCAGCACTGCCGGAAAGTGCCCAACCCCAGATTAGCAGGATGGCGCAGAACGGACCGCATTTGGGGTCGCGCCAGACGATCGAGGCCGTCTTCGGCAGGGTCACAATGCCAATGAAGCCCGGGACCCAGATCCATCGCCACGTTTGGCCCTGGACGAGCAAGGCCAATGGATCCAAGCAGCTCGACGTGAGCGCGATACCCAATCCCGTCGCGCCAATGAGTGCAGCATTCCGGCACAATTTGCGTGTCCGCTCATCCGGAAGGACCAGCGAGGCGAACGCTGCGTACAGCAGCGGCCTGATATTCAAACTCCAATCGTGTGCCTTCCAGAGTTGCACGAAGAGGAATTGAGAGCGCTCCCGCACGACGTGCAGCCAGGCCTCGTCCATGACAACAGACCAATGTGACCCGATGCCGAGATGCGAGGCGGCCATTGCGAGGCACCAAGCAATGAGAATGCCGGCGCTTGCGCCGGCAACGCTAACCTGGATGGGAATTCCCGAGCAAATAAGCAGAAGAAAAGCCGGTAGTGCCATCAGCGGGTGAACGAGCAGCGCCGCTCCGCCGATCACCAGGGAAAGTCGCCGCCTACCTCGAAAATGGCAAGCGAGCGCGGTCACGACGAGGGCTTCGGCCGGTAAGCGTGCTGTCAAAAATTTTTCGATGAAGGAGAACACTCCCGCGGCGCCGTAATCCGTTGGCAGGATCAAGATCAGCGCCGCGGCCCACCAAGCAAACTCCCGGCCAAACAATGCACTTACGAGGCTCCACGCGGCCGCCAGCAACCAGATGGTGAATGTCAGAGTCAGCAACCGAGCGGCACACTCCAGGCCCAGCCAGCGGATGAAACAGGCATACACGGGTGAGAACACCGTGAATTGGTCTTGCGAGGTGTTTTGGAGATAGAGATCCGCAGCGAGTTGTGGATGAATTCTCGCCAGCGCTTGGAATGCATAGATCTGCCCGTCGCCCGTCAGGCCATGATAGCCCTGCAGGAGAAGCCAGAGGGCTATAAGCAGACAGGTTGGCGCGAGATGATTGCTCAGCCGTTGGAGGATTCGCGAACTGTGCATGCGGAGTGAGCCGCCGGGTTGATCGTATTTGCCGTTACTACGATGCCGGGGTCCATCTTGCGAGGGCTACTCTTCCCATCTCTGCGGGTCGCTGAAAATTACCCGAAAGATGCTGCCGCCCCCCGCGCGAGGCTCGTAGAGCAGGACGGCGCGGTTCAATTGACAAAGCTCTCGGGAAATAAAAAGTCCGAGGCCCGTGCCGCCCTTTCGGCCCGTAAAGAACGGCTCGAACAGACGGTCGGCGGCGCTCGGTTCGATACCCGACCCTCGGTCCGCCACTTCAAGATAAGGGCGGGTACTCGGGAGCAGCCTGCCGAGCCTGATCTCTGCTCTTATGCCGCCAGGCGGTTCGGCGTGCTTGATCGCGTTGTCGCACAGGTTCCAGACCACTTGATGAAGATGACTGGGGTCGAAGCGAACCTCCAAGTCGTCCAAGGCTTCATGCACTTCGATGTGCTCGGCCGGAACCTGCATCGTCTGAAAGAACTCTGGAAGGAAGTCATCGAGCCAGCTCCCCAGGGAAAGCCGGGTGGGCTTCGTCGCTTCGCGCCGCGAAAGTTGCAAGACGTTGTTGATGATGCTGCTGACCCTTTCTGAGTTGTTGCGGATGATATCCGTCAATCGGCGATCGTCGGCGCCCAATTTGGGGCTCTCAGCGAGCAACTGGCCCGCGTGGCTCATTGCGCCCACCGGATTTCGGATCTCGTGCGCGATGCTGGCGGAGAGTCGACCTAGCGCCGCGAGCTTGCTCTGCTGAACGCGCTCCGCCATCAGACTGGTGTCCTCCAAGAAGATCAAGGTAGGGCCAGGTGCGGATCCTCCCAACGGCGCGAAATGCGGTTGGATCATTCGAGCGCCGTCGGCGGCGACGAAGCTCGAGGGAGAGTCCTCGCGCTCTTTGAACTGGCGCCAGGTGCTCAGTGAGTAGAGCAGCCGGGGGGAAACTTCGCCCACTAACGCCCCGGGGATCGCATGAGTGTCACCGAGAATCTCCGCCGCCGACTCGTTGATCAGTCGAATTTTGTCGCCCGCATCGACCACCAAGAGGCTCTCGCGCAAGTGCTGCACGATGTACTGGGATAACTC
>Ga0182012_10000614_pt1 | contig 39541 bp, 19 predicted proteins | sample 612S2SmetaG_FD_120486 | JGI IMG/M metagenome (GOLD analysis project Ga0182012, IMG submission 120486) | Permafrost microbial communities from Stordalen Mire, Sweden - 612S2S metaG | ecosystem: Environmental > Terrestrial > Soil > Wetlands > Permafrost | place: Sweden: Stordalen | collected...
GTTGGGCCGGAACTGATCGTATAGGCCAAGGCCTTCGGATCCAGCGTCCAGGACAAATCGAAAGCCATGTCATCGGGAGTACCCACAACCCCAGCCGGGGGTGGTCCCGCCTTAGGCACGGGAAGCGGGTCGGGCGGAGTCCAGCGGAACATCAAGTATTTCGCCTGCCAGTCTTCTTCTCGAATCAGGATGTACTCGCCATTGGCTCGCTTGAATGAGGTAAGAGAATGCGATTCGTCGGTATCGCCAATGTTGTACATGCCGCCGACGTTCTCGCCAGCCACAATCCGTCCGACATAAGCCCCAGTCTTCGCGAAATAGACTTGGTTGTAGTGATTCCCCCAATCGCCATTATTGTCGGCATTGCCGGAATTGAAATCCACGAAAATGAAATCCCCGACTTGTGTGAATGTTTCTCCATTCCAATAGTTGGTGATGTCTCCATCCGTGGTGAGAAAGATGGACCAAGTGGATTTCCGGTTCCCCAGGTCCCAGTTGTCATACCGCACAAGCTGGGTGGCATTGCTGCCCAGGGCAAACAGAGTTCCACCCTTACTGGCCTTGGGGTCGAAGACGACCTGATCAACCTCGGTCAGATCGGGAAAATCCAGGCCGGCGCCCACGGTATAGATCGCCATGTGTTGGAAATCGTAAATGGGCGAGCCGTGTTCATCGAATCCCTGGAAATAGTAACGGCGCCAGTAGAGGTTGGGGTCGTTGTCGCCATAATTCTGTTGCCAAACGTCGCCGTTGTCATCCATAAAGAAATTGGCGGCATTACGATGTCCGTCTGGCGGGTTAGGAAAGAAGAATTCATTCGGGTCCCAAACGCCTTGCGCGTTGGTCATCTGGCCATCGCCGTTGACGTCGCGCCAGATCCACTCCGAGTTCAGAGGCTGCTGCACGAAATCCTGGCCTCCACAGCATGCTCCGTAGTCGAAGGCCACGGCGGGGATGGGTATTTCACTATTTCCTTCGAAGCGGTAGATCTCCATATAAACTTCGATCTCACCCCGCGCGAGAAGGAACTTTCTGCCATGGATATACTTGATCTCTCCCTGGCCCAGGATAGTGGACGCGCGAATATCTTCTGGGTATTTGAACTTGTTGTAGGTGTCAGCCACGTAGGTATCGACGCGGCCGGACTTAGAATAATCAATTTTGTAATGATGATAGGGGTCGTAAAAATCCGTTTCCGAATGCGGATCGATCGCGCCCAGCGCACGGAATCCAAGTCCATCTCGTTCCCAGTTCAACGCGCCATACCATGTGTAGCTCTGCAGGTTCAGGCCATGCCCAACGCCCGTATCGAAGCCAAATCCACTCTGGCTGACGTAGATGTTGCCTTGTGCGTCGGTCCCGATCCCGGTGATGCCGCGGAATCGAAGCGGTGAGAGCGGTCCGGTCCGTCCCGGTATTGGCCCCGCAAGGCTCCCGCCCTTCTCGCCAAAGGTGCCGGCTAGGATGGGATTTTCCTGCAGGTTCGCGTAGATCTTGATGTTCTGATCGGGACCATCGTCGGCTACTAATAAAGCTCCCCAATTGTTGATGGCCAGCGCTCCGACCTCGGCGTCGTCGGGCAGCGTGATGGTATCTACGTAATCGCCTGTGCTGTTGTAGTGGTCCACATAATCGAGGCCCTGACCGCCTATCGCGATGGTGAAGGGATACGACGTATTGTCCTTGTGGCTGACCCAAAAGCCGCCGGCCTGATCCACGGCTATACGCACTGGGCCGGGAACGGAAAAGCTGGAGATCAAATTGATGTTCGTGATATTGCTGATATCGAAAACTTCCACCAGGTTTTCGTCTTGCTCGGTTACATAGAGCTTTTTCTTGGCAACCGCCAGTCCGAATATACCGTGGCTGTTGTTTAAAGTTGGGCTGCCGTTGACAGTGTATGCGGTCCTCAGCCAGGTACGCTGGTCGACGATAGTGATGCCAGTGCCGCCTGGAGCGAAGCTCTCGAAAATGTATTCTCCAGACGCCGCGACTGCGGCTCCCCCGCCTTGTCCATAGTCGGTCTCAGGACCGTTGTCGTTGGTGTAGTTCATCTGGCTAAGCAGCTGGCCGTTCCTGTCAAACACAGAAAGCGGACGCTCGCCTTCGTCCCAAGTGGTGTTTGTGTAGACATTGCCGTTGGGGGTGACATAGATGGCGTTCATGTCTAACGGAACGTGCACATGCGTATTCTGGAAAGGAATGCGGTCATTACCGGCATAGGTGTTCCCAATCCAGTCGGTGGTGGCATGAAGTACCACGGCTGAATCCCAGTCGGGGGTCTGGGAATTATTCGATGGCGTGGCGTCCCCGTCCGCGCTGTTGCCGGCCACGACGATATGGTGAGATGGTGCGGTCTGCGTGAAGGCTGGCACTGCGATCAGCGGGATGGCGATCAAGGCAGCGCAAAAAGGAAGGGTGGGGTGAGTCTTGAGCATCGTGGCTCTCCTGCTAGTAGATCTGTACTAGACCGGATTGGAGCCTATGCCAAGCGGGGCGCGCTTTCTGTAAGAATCAAACATAACTTTCTGACAAAATGACGGCATTGCGGTGAGCCGGTGTCATATTTATTAGACTTCAAGAGCGCGTAGCTATAGGAAGGGCCGCGTGAAAGTGATTAGTCTGTACCGGCATGAGTAAGTCTGACCAAGGCGGGCGTCCGATCCTTAGAATCGACAGAATTGTTTTTACTTTTCTCTTGTTGCTGGTTGCATTACTTCGCCCAGAGAGCGCCTCGACGCTCGACAATGGCCTGGCCCGCACTCCGCCCATGGGCTGGAATTCCTGGGCCACTTATGAGTTGAACATCAATGAGGCGCTGATCCGATCCACTGCGGATGCGATGGTCCTTAGCGGCATGAAGGATGCTGGATACGAATACGTCGTGGTCGATGCTGGTTGGAAGGCCACAGCGCGGGACGCCGAAGGCAGGCTGAGTGCGGATCCGGATAAGTTTCCGTCAGGCATGAAAGCTCTGGCGGATTACGTGCACAGCAAAGGATTGAAATTTGGTATTTACACTGACGCGGGTAGTGAAGACTGCGTTGCGGGGGCTCCGGGCAGCAAAGGATTCGAGGAGAAAGATGCTTCGTTGTTTGCAGCGTGGGGGGTGGATTACGTGAAAGAAGATTGGTGCAACACCATGGGCATGGACGCGCGCGAAGCCTACACGAAAATGAACCGAGCTCTGCTCGCGACCGGGCGCCCAATGGTATTCAGCATGTGTGAGTGGGGAGACAGCCAGCCTTGGAACTGGGGTGCACCGATAGCTAATCTGTGGCGTACCACCGGAGATAGTAAAGACTGCTGGGATTGCGGGCGGAAGACAATGAAAAAACCTGGAGGTTATCCGCGCGGGTGGACGTTGATTCTCGATGCGCAGGCAGGTTTAGCGTCCTTTGCGGGGCCTGGACATTGGAACGATCCAGACCTGCTGCAGGTGGGTCATCCGGGATTGACGATCGAAGAAGATCGAGCCCAATTCAGCCTGTGGGCGATCCTTGCAGCGCCGTTGATGACCACGAACGATGTGCGGTCGATGTCCGCGGACGTGCACGGGGTTTTGACGAACCCAGAAGTAATCGCCGTCGATCAAGATGCGAGCGGGAGGCAGGGAACGCGCGTTGGCTCGTCCGGAAAGGGCGACGTCTGGATGCGATCTCTGCGCGACGGAAGCCGCGCGGTTGTTCTGTTCAACCGAAGCAAATCCGCGAAGAAAATTAGCGTGCGCTGGAGCGAGATTGATGAACCGGAAAGTGATGGTTTGTTCGTTCGCGATCTCTGGCAGCGACGCGATCTAGGCATCGTAAAGGACGGTTATTCAGCCGTGGTTGCGGCGCATGGCGTGGTGATGATCCGGGTGAGCGCGCCCGCCAGTTAGGTCAGGATTCGGAGAGGTTATGAGACGATTTGTCTGCTGCTATTGGTTTGTGTTGTTGGGAGTTGCGGTCCAAGCCGTGCTCGCGACGGAGATGCCAAGGCTGATCCAAAGAGATGGACGATACAGCCTGTCGGTGGATGGCCATCCGTTCTTTATATTGGGTGGGCAGATCCATAACTCGAGCGCGTGGCCTGCGGTGTTGCCGCAAGTTTGGCCGGCCCTTGAATACATTCATGCCAACACGGTCGAAGCGGCTGTCTACTGGGAGCAACTGGAGCCACTTCCAGGACAGTTTGATTTCACAAATGTAGATGCCATCGTGCAGCAGGCGCGCGCACACAAGCTACATGTTGTGCTGCTGTGGTTTGGGACATGGAAAAACGCGCGTTGTCATTATGTTCCTGAATGGATGAAAAGCGACACGGGCAGGTATCCTCGTCTGGTGGATGCCAGCGGACGTCTGACCGACTCCATGTCGCCCTTTGGCGAAGCCACGCTCGAAGCGGATGAGCGTGCGTTCGGGGCGCTCTTGCACCATCTCAAAACCATTGACAGTGAGCAGCACAGCGTGATCATGGTGCAGGTGGAGAATGAAAGCGGGTCCCTCGACTCGGTGCGGGATTACTCGCCCATCGCGGAGAAACTGTATCGATCTGCGGTTCCAGACGCTCTGGTACGTGCTCTGAAAAAACATTCAGGCACGTGGGATCAGGTCTTTGGTTCCTCAGCGGCGGAAAAGTTTCAAGCCTACGCTGTTGCCCGTTATATCAATGAAGTCGCCGCCGCCGGGAAGCGTGAGTATGCCCTGCCCATGTATGTGAATGCGTGGGTCCGTTCGCCCGACGATTTCGAGCCCGATCCGCCACGAAGCTATCCGAGCGGCGGAGCAACGGATGTTGTGCTCGATTTGTGGAAAGCGGTTACTCCGGCAATCGACTTGATTGCGCCGGACATCTATTTACCGGGAGACACGACCTACCACCAAATTATTTCCGCTTATCACCGTCCTGACAACGCGTTATTCGTTCCGGAGAATTCTGGCGAACCGATCTTTGCGCGCTATCCATTTAGTGTTCTCGGGGAGGGTGGTATCGGCTTTGCCGTTTGGGGGTTGGACCACGTTAACACCCGATCGGAGATCGAGGCGCCGACCGCAGCCGCATTTCCCGAACTGATTGGATTTGAGCGAACATTCGGAGCAATCGCATCCATGGATCGCGAGCTAGCCCTTTTAGCTTTTTCAGGCAAGCTTAAGACGGCGCTTGAGGGGGAAGACGCGTCCACCGACACGATGGAATTTGGCAAGTGGAAGGCGATCGCGTCGTTTGGACGGCACGACGATGGGGGGCACTCCGCGGGCAACCAGCCGAACGGCGAATTACTGGTGGCGGAAATTGGAAAGGACGAATTCCTCGTTTTGGGCTTCCATGCACGTGTGGAATTCCATCTGACTCATCCTGGAACAGGAGACCGCTGGCAGATTATTCGTGTCGAAGAAGGCTCATATGAAGATGGGCAATGGAAGAGCCGGCGATGGTTGAATGGCGACGAATGCGACTTCGCGGTGGATTCTGGCGAGGCGGGGCGGATCCTTCACATAAAAATGGGAACCTACTGAACGGTTCTTGGAGCGGGCGTGATTTCCAGTTCTTCGCCGGTTGCGATGTAGTCGAAAAGAACCGAGACGGATTGGTGATCGGGATCATATTGCCACTGACTCCAAGATTTTTCATCGAGCGTTACTTCGCTCGGCTTCAGCGCAGACCCGAACACCGTTACACGAATCTGCTTCCACCAAGGAATGTACGTCCCTTCCGCTTTGGTGATCTTGAGGTGCAGCGACTTCGCATCAGCAAAGCAAGAAAACTGTAGGCGAAGAAATACTCCCCGCTGATAGGCAAAAGAATTTCCGTCATCGCTATACAAGGATCCGTTGCAGTTTGGTCCGGGGTACACGTTTATTTCGAGTGGTCCGCGAGGAATTTCTTCAACATGCTGAATTACGGCTTGTTTGGGAAGAATTGCCCCGGCGCGGACGAATACTGGAAGTTCGTCGAGTTTGGGAGCGAGTTCGAAGGGAGACTTGCCGAAGACTTGTTTCCCCGTCCAGTAGTCGTACCAAGTTCCGGCGGGTAGATCGACACGGAGAGGATCACGCGTCTCGCTGATCTGCGGGACGACCAGAAGGTCGGGGCCAAACATGAATTCTTGGTCGTTGGCGGCGAGGTCAGTTTGAGCGGGGAACTCCAGGAACATCGGCCGCATGAGGGGTAGGCCGGTGCGCGAAGTCTCTTCCATGCTGGTGTAGATGTAAGGGAGTAATTGATAACGGTTTTCAATGTAGCGGCGGCGGATGGCTTCCTGCTCCGGCCCGTCCGCCCACGGTTCATGGTTGGATGTGTTCATCGAACTGTGGCTGCGCGCGAGGGGGTTGAAGGTGCCGAGTTCAATCCAGCGCGTCAGGAGTTCTGGCGTCGGACTTCCGCCAAATCCGCCAATGTCGTCACCCGCGAAGGGGTAACCGGACACGCCCAGACTCAGGAGCATCGATACCGACAAGCCGAGCTGCGACCAGGTTGGAGTGTTGTCGCCAGTCCAAGTGGCGGCGTAGCGTTGTGTACCGGCATACCCCGCGCGAGTCATCACTACCGGACGAACGTCCGGAGAAAGCGCGAGCAAGCCATCGTGCGTCGCGCGGACATTCTCCATTCCGAAAACGTTGTGGATTTCGCGATGATCAGCGACGCGGTTCTGTCTGGCGTCTTCGACTCGATGGACCGTGTTCAGCGGCATGGTCTTGTCGGGATTAAAGACGGACGGCTCATTCATGTCGTTCCAAAATCCGCGCACTCCCATGTGTACGAAATCGGCGTAGAGTGTGCCGAACCACTGGCGCGTGGCCTCGCGCGTGAAGTCAGGAAAAACGCTATCGCCGGGCCACACCGGACCGACGTAGGTCGAGCCGTCGGGATTCTTAACAAAAGCGTCGCGGGCAATGCCTTCGTCATACGGCTTATAGCCCGGAAGTTTCTTGATGTGCAGGTCGGTGATGAGGATTGTTTTGAATCCTTCGTCCGCAAGGTCGTGGATCATGCCCTCGAAATTCGGGAAGGCCTCGCGGTTGATGGTGAAAGGTGCGTGGTCTTTTTGATAATCGATATCGAGCCATATCACATCGGCGGGGATTTTCCGGCTGCGAAATTCGTTCGCAATCTCGCGAACTCGGGCCTCGGGAAAATAACTCCAACGACTCTGCTGATAGCCGAGCATGAATAACGGAGGCAAAGGCGTGCGGCCGGTAAGTTGCGTGTATTCAGCGACCACGTTCTTGGGATCGGGACCATAAAAAAAGTAGTAATCGAGTTCGCCGCCTTCGGCCCCAAAAGACAGAGCGTCTTGTTTTTCTTTTCCGAAGTCGAAGCTCGACCAGTAGGTGTTGTCCATGAAGACGCCGTAGGCCGCGGCGCCTGACATTCCTATGAAAAACGGGATCGTCTTATAAAGAGGGTCCGTGCCGCGATCGAACCCGCCCCAATCGGTATTCCACATCGTATAGGCCTGGTTGCGATGATCGAGTGAACCGGCCTTATCACCCAGGCCGAAGTAATGCTCCCCGGCGGGCATCGATTTCCAGACGCGGAATTCTTCCCCATTCCAGGCGGGAGGGTAGGAGGGATGATCTTGCAGAATGATTTTCCCGGAAGTCTCTTCAAAAATCACGCGCAGCGGAGATTTTTCAATACGGACGGAAAATTTTCCGGTAGCAAGCTGCACGGTCTGAGCGTCGTTGGTCACTTGCACACGAGGCGGAACAAATCCTGTATCAGCGAGGACCGCGAAAGAGACCTTGTCGGGGAAAATGCCGTTTTTTGCGTAGCGGACACGAACGACAGAATCGCTCCAGGCAGAGATGCGGACGGCAACGCGGCCGGCGTAAAGTTCAACGCCGTCGGGGATGGACCTGACTTCGGTGACGCGGGAGACGTTTTCCCATGCGAAACAAGAGGATGTGAGGAAGATGATGAACAGTAGGGAAATGTATTTTTGACTCATCGAACCTCCGTTCATCACTAGAGTCTAGGTCATTGGTGAAGCATCCACACCCGGGAAAGAGTTCCGGACGCGCCAACTTCGGAAAACGTAAAAGAGCGCGAACAAATAACCAGGCAGTCCAAGCCCATAGGATAGTTGCAATCCGACAGAATCCGCGAGTTTTCCCTGCATCACTGGGATGACCGCGCAGCCGAGGAACCCCAACGTAAGAATGCCGGAGGCTTGCCCGGTGAGATCGCCGAGATTTTCGATCGCCAACGCGTAGAGAGTCGGGAAGAAAATGGAAACGAAAAATCCGATGGCAACGACGGCTACGACGGCGAGAGTTCCTTTAGCAAACATGGCGAGCAACAGGCAAACGATTGCGGCAAGAAGGTGCAAGGCCAAGTGTGCGAGTGGATTGATGTGTTTTTGAATCCATGCGGCCATCATGCGGCCGAGCGCGAAAACAGCAAAGTAAACGGTGAAAAGCCTCTCGGACTGATGCGCTGAAAGAGCCGCGATAGCGGGGTCTTCGAGGTAGTTGCGGTAGAATCCAAAGAGACCGGCTTCGGTTCCGAGAACCAGAAAAATCGTGATAAACCCCAAAACGACTTTCGAATTGCGCCATACGGAAATTGACGAAGGCCGCACGTTCGTCGTGGAGGAACCGCCGAGGGTTTGGCGGATGTCGACATCTTTGACCAGGAGAGTTGCCAGCGTCAGAATAACCAAACCCAGCCCGAAGGTAATAAAAATGCCTTCCATGTACGGCAGTTTGCCCTGCACCGAGATAACGGTGGCGGGGATGATAATGGTAAGAGTCGCGGGTGCGATGATCTGCGCAATCGCGCCCAATGCATTGCCAAAATTCAGGCGACTGGAGGAGCCGTCCCGTTTTCCGAGGGCGCTGATTAGAGGACTGCCGGCAACCATTTGAACCGTGAAGCCGCTGCCGATGATCAGGAAAGCCAGCAGCACCACGCTGTAACGTCCCGCGCGCAAACCAGGCACCAGAAGAAGGGTGCCCGCAGCGTAGAGTGACATCGCGATGGTGAGACAGTTCTTATAGCCCACCTGCAAGACGTTGGTCCCGACAAGCACCGCCAGCAGGAACGCGATGTTCTTCGCGAACATAATGTACATCTGCTGCTGATAATTGAGATGAAAATATTCTTTGATCTCCGGTAGAAACACGCTCTCAAAACACTGTGTCATGCCACAGAAGAAGTAGGTGAAATAGACGAGGTACAGAAGAGTGTTGGTTGATCGTAGGTCTGCATTCGCAGGCGATGCCAGCGAGACGGATTGCAAGTCGGAACTCATGGGCGGGACTCGTTGGCGGGGGCCGATGGCGGGCCGGCGAAAGGTTCGTTGTCGCTGAGGATGGCGCGGCTCCCAATTTCATTTTCGATTTTTACGCCGTAGGAACCGTTGTTGCCACGGATGATCGCACTGCGCACGGCAGGCCCCAGGTGAATGCTGGGAGACTGGAATCCAACTTGAGGGCTGGACGACGAATGGCCCGGCATGTGTTCCGTAGGGAGGGCTCCAAAGGTGCTGTTCTGAATCTGAATCTTGCCGGCTTCCACGACGATCGCAGCTTCGTCCGTTGGATTGTCATTGGAAAAGAAGCAGTCGGAGAAAGAGGTAAAGCCGTCTCCGCGCAGGACCGCATTGTGTTGGACGGGTCCCCAGAAGCCGGTGTTCACGAAGCGCACATTTCCCCGAACATTTTTTTCAATCACGATCTGAGTGCCGACGCCAACCAGATGACTATTGAACTCGCCATTGGTGATGAGCAGGCCCATGGGCTGGATTGCTTCCACGAGAACAGCGTTTTCAGTGGCATCAGCACCGATGCCGGAGAACTGGCCGTTGGCGGCGCCATTCACAGTTTCGATGAAATGGTAGCCAATCCTGGCAGGGAAGACAAAGGTGTTGGTGACGTACTCCCAATCGGTTCGGCCAAAAATAAACGCCTCCAGATGGGCTTGCATGTAAGAGAAGGCTTTGTCGAAATTTCCGTGGAAAGACTTGCCGCCCCAGAAATGACAATGAAATTGAATGTTTTCCAATCGTCCGATGTCGCCGGTCCAATCGACAAAGATTCCACGGCGCAGAACGCATCCGTGAACACCCAGAATTCTGTGCCTCCCGTTCTCGGTGGGTCCGGTGCGAATACCGTTATAACTATTGATCAAAGTAAGATCGGTGATCGTGGTGTCGAAGGCCACTTCCTTGGGATTGGAGGGGTTGGCTCGTATTCGCACGGTCCAGGGATAAGGGCGGATATCGTCGACGTTTTGCTCTGGGTAATAAATGGTGAGGCCGGACAAGGAAGTGGAACTGCGCATCTCAATGAACGCAGGGCCGTCGTCGGCGTCGTGATCCCGTCCCTCGGTGGGAAGAAGAATTGATCCGGTTTGCGGCTCCCAGGATTGCGGGGCCTCGTTCAAGCCCTTAAGATGTACGCCCGGCTTAACTTCGAGATGGCCTTTGCAGCGGAAACGTCCGACGGGTATCAGCACGATTCCGCCTTTTATGCTCGCGGCGTCGATTGCTTTCTGGATCGCCGAGGTCGCGTCGGTGAGGCCGTCGCCCACCGCTCCGTAGTCAAAAATGTCGTAGATACCATCGGCGGCTTTTGGAAACGATGGTTGCGTCCGCGTCGACGCGACAGAGGAGAGAATCACGAGGAGGAGAACCACCCAACACCCGGCAACTACGGAAGAAGCGTGTCGGTGGCTCGTCATCCATGCTCCTCATTCTCAAACTGTAAAAAAGATGCAGGGGGATGAATGCATTCGCGAAACACGAGCAGGCGGTCGCCGGAGCTTCCTGTTTCAATCGAGTCAGCATCTGCATCGCAATCTTTCAGGTGCAGGCGCTCCCAAAGCAGCGCGCCATTCGCTGGATCGAAGCACTGGATGGTGAGATTGTGAGGAAAAAAATCGGGATTGAGCTGAATCGTTCCGCCTTGAGGAGAATAGATCATCGCGAGATCACGCTCGGTCGACGAGGCTGCGGAAACAAATCTTGCCGGAGCGTCGTTTCCGGGTTGATAGCTTAACATCGCCGGACTGGGTCGGAGGCGCCACCATTCCAGCGAAGTAAAGATTGTCTTCAAGTGAGACATACAAATACTACCGGGGAGATCGATTGCCTCATGCCAAGGTTTCGCGATTCCAGAGTGGGGATGGCTGAGCGGCAGGGCCGGGCTTTCTTCCCAACTCCAGACACCGTGGGCTCCGTAGGTAATTCCGGCCGGAGGGGCGGTGAGCAAACTCCAATAGGAGGCTCGGCGAACATCGAAAGCGTTGATGCGAGATCCGGAAGTGAAGGCGAGATGGTCTTCGTAACAAGGTTCAAGATTGAGTTGCGGAGATCTTGGCGGGGTGCCCCAGTCGCGGTTTGGCGGTCCTTCGTTGATCCATCGGAAATTAACATCATCGTTCCAGTGCCCACTTTGATAGCCGTTTAGCTGGAACCATGACTCATCGCGAAATTCGGGAGCGACCCAGAGTTTTCCGGCGGGGTGCATGGTAGCTGGCAGGTCGGTGAAGCGCAGGGCGGCGCGGGCGATTCTGCGCCAGCGCTCGGCTTCTTCGCCAACATAAATTCCATCGCCGGCGAGAATCCATATTACGTTGTGCGCCCCATAGCGGCTCACCAGATAACGAATAAGTACAATCAGTTGTTCTTCCGAGAGCGTATTCCCGGGATTCAATTGAACGCTGTCCTGATTCCAGGCAGCGTCCCAAGCAAGAACTGGCGCGGCCACCATGCCGCATTCGTTGATCAGGTCAACGCGGCGGTCGAGCCGCCGGAAAAATTCGGGCACGATCCGGATGCTGTCTTGACCGAGATACGCCGGGGAACCGGTAGCATCGCCCGCTGCGCCGATCCACTGCGTAGAGACAAACTGAATCACGTTGAAGCCTTTTTGCGCGCGGTCGGTGAGATAAAAGGCCCAGTCAGACTCGCTGGAAAGCAACGGACCATTCCAGGCTGTATCGGCCATCCAGAAAAAAGGTTCACCGCCGGCGTGGATCAAATGGCTTCGAGAAGGAGAAACTCGCAGTGGACCGTGAGGAAGCGAGGTTCCAAGCACCGCGGGCGTCGTGCAATCGAATTCTCCACGGCGGCCGTGAAGTCCCCCATTTTTGCTATCGGTGGAAACGGAATGCCATTTCCATCGTCCGCTCGCGCCGGGGCAAAAGCGAGCGCGCCAAAGATTGCCTCCATCCCAAAAGGCTTGAACAGTTCTGCTTCGTCCCGATGCTTCAAAGACGACCTCAACCTCCACATCCTGCACCGGGTTCGGATAGCGCAGAGAGGACTCGATACTGATTTCATACCGACCGTGCAGTTCGACTTGGGCCACCGGAACGATAGTAGCGAGGGAAGCTAAGCGCGACTATGACAAACTGACCACCTTTTCTCAGCCGCTGGATCCTGCGTTCGGCACAATGCGCCGTTGGCCTCAGTCGATGATTGCCTGGTAAGCGAGTTCGTGAACCTGGTGGTCCAGCCTCAAATCTCCAGCAGGATGAAGCTGGCCCATAAAGACGACAATCATCTGCTCTTTGGGATCGATCGAAAAAGCAGTGTAGAAAAAGCCGGCCCAGTTGAATTCACCGGGGGTACCCAATTCCACAAGTGGAGCCTTAATGCCATCGATGCCGAAGCCGAGACCAAAACCCTGGTCCGGCGCAATTTTGCCCAACTGGTCATGCGTCATGAGTTCGACCGATTTGCGGCTGAGAATGCGGACGTTTCCGAGTTTGCCTCCATCGAGCAACATCTGGCAGAAGCGAGCGTAGTCCATTGCTGTCGAGTTAAGGCCAGCTCCTCCTGAGAACAGTTTCTTTGCGCCATGATAGGGATAGTCAGCGGAATAAATGAAGGGACCTTCGGTGATTGGAGTTTCCGGGAAACGTGCAAGCCCTTTGTCCGCATAGTAGGTATAAGCGGTGGCGAGACGATCTAGTTTGTTATCGGGAGGAAAGAAGTAGGTATCTTTCATGCCCAGCGGTTCGAAAATACGGGTGCGTAAGAACTCGTCAAAGGTTTTGCCGGAAACAACTTCGACAAGCCGACCCAGGACGTCGGCGTTCAATCCGTACTCAAAGCGTTCGCCAGGATTGAAAAGAAGCGGCATCATAGCGAGCCTGTCGACGTTGTCCCCGATGGTGCCGTCGTACGGAAGCATGCCATGGCCCACGTCGGCATCCTTATATAACGGACCCAAATCGGCATTCCAGTTATAGCTGATTCCCGAAGTGTGGCGCAGAAGGTCGCGAATCGTGATCTCACGGGTGGCGGGAATGGTGTACGGGATACCCGTCGATGGTTTCACCAGAACCTTCGGATTCTTAAACTCGGGTAGATACCTTGAGACGGGATCGTCCAGCAAGAAATGACCCTCTTCGTAGAGCATCATGACGGCGACGCTGGTAATGGGCTTGCTCATCGAGCAGATTCGAAAGATAGTGTCGGGCCGCATGGGTTTTGCCGTTTCGCGATCCTGCATGCCTTGTGCTTTGAACCATGCCACCTGGCCGTGCCGGACAACCAGCGTGACGGCACCCGCGATGCGATGGTCGTCGATCGTTTTCTGAACCGTGGCGCTGATGCGATTGAGGCGCTCGGAGGAAAGGCCGACGGACTCAGGCTTGGTAACGGGAAGGTCCTGGGCGATGGCACCGAAGGAGAGAATCAGAATGAATAAGAGAAGCCAAGAGCTGGAGCTGACTGGCGAAATCCGGAAATGCCCGGCGTTCTGAGAGCGCGGATTCTTGCACATTGTATGAACCATTCAGTTCTCCTTATTAGTATTATTTCTTGCTCATGCAAAATGATTGACAAAGAGCGTGCGCGACGTAGCCGGCAGCCGTTGCAAAAGCTCGGCCATCATAGTCCATAACTGCCGAAGCAGGATTGACGCCTTCGGAAATGATCCCGCCATCCCAGCGACTGGTGCGAAGTATTTTGAGAGCTTGCTCTCGTCCTGCCTTGAGACCTAAGTGGTCTGCGACGGTCCAGGATGTGGTGAACGGAAGCCGGTAGCTACCGGGAAGGCCAAAGGGCTGGTCGGAGTACGAATATTCGTAATTCTTCGAATGCAGCCATTGATAGGTGCGACCGAAGACGGGATCGGTCTCCGCAACAAAGCCCAGCGCGGGCAGCTTGAAGAGCGAGCCTGGGGGGACGTCGGCAAATATCGGCGACTTGCCATCGGTGGCCGAAACGAAGATGGGACCGCCGGCACCAGGGGCATCGGCGGAAATGCTGTATTTCAGGATTGCCGCTCGAAGGGCGTCAGCGCGCTGCGTGTTGTCCTGTGATTTATGGGGATCCTGGAGACGTTTGAAGAGGTCGGCGAGGTCGAGCAGCGCCTTCCAAACGAGCACGTTGTCGTAGGTGGAAAATTGCTGTTTTCGGTATTGATCCTGCGCGTCCTGCAAGGTCCAGTAAAGGCCAGTCGGGGGATCGAAATGAGCGAGGGTGCGATCAAGAAGTTGTACAAATGCGTCACTGTGGGACGTCAGAAAGGCATCGTCGTTGGTCCGCTCGAGATATTGGCTCATCCCAACAATGGGCGCGACGGCTTCGTCGAGTTCGAAACCATCCTCGAGCACAACGCCATCAATAAACCGGCTGTGGGTACCGGCATTGCGAAGTTGCGTTGTCAGAGCATATTCCAGAGCGTCGCGAGCCTGCGCCGTATCAACATCCAGTAAGGCTGGGAAACTCCACAACATAGCGTCTCGATCCCAATATGCGGCCGAAACGTAGTAACGCGGGCTGCGCGAGGTGACCCCGGCGATGTGTTCCGTGTCGATGGCCTTCCCCCAGGCGTAGAAAGAAGTGAATAAGAAGTTGCGGTTCATGAGCAAATCGAGATCGGGCTGGCCTGTGGTGCGAGTGCGCGCGCGGCAGCCCGCCGCTGTCTGCTCGATCATCGCATCGATGCCCGCGCGGTCGATGGCATTCTCAAGCACGTTTGCGGATTGTGACGCGCTGTATTCTTCGAGCCCAACACCCAGAACAAAGTGCGCTTCGGCGGTTTCGCCGGGAGTGAGTACCACTGCATGTTGCGCATCAAGCGCAGGTGATTCCGACAAGGGAGGCGCGCTCAACTTCGCTTCGGAGCCCGGGTAGTAGAGAGACCAGGCGAAGTGGGTATCGGAGGTGACGAAGGTAAAATCCTGTGCCGCTTTCTCCCAGGGCGCTCCGACAATCGAGCGGTCACCGCGAAGTCGAACTGGCGTGTAGGTCACTCGATCGAGCTCTCCCCATGAAGTTTTCAGTCCCAATGTGACTGGCACCGATGTGGCGAGGTGATTGGTGAGTTTCATTTGAATGAACGCACCCCGAGAACCGAGCGGAGCGCAATAGGTGATGGTGGCGTCCAATCCGTTGACGGTCATGTGCGCGACTGGAATCCAGTATTCAATCAGTTCCCACGCCGGATTTTGGAAAGGGAGCCTCTTGCCGCCAACGAGAAAATAAGGTTCGAGGACAGGTGCGCCGCGATCGCCACCGACTTGCAGCAGCCCACGATCTCGCATGGAAAGAACGTTGAAGTTGACCACCGCGCCATCGAGTGCGCGGATGGCCGGTATTGCGATCCATTCGTTGCCGGTGGCGATGACATCGTCGGACTGGAGGGTGATGGGAAAGTGGCGCCCCATGTCATCTGCTGAAAGGATATGAGAAAAAAGGAACGTAAGAGTGAGTTGAAATCCGAGCCGAACGAAGCGATGCGCGAAAGCCCTCATAAGTTTTGCAGTCCCTCAAAGCTTTTATCGCGGTCCAGCGCGACCGCCTACGATGCCACCCGTTGTTCCTTCCGTTGAAAACGAAATCCGTCTGAGCAGCCCCACGGTTAAAGCGCGAACTAGAGCTGGCGAATCAGAAGAAGGGACCAGGCTTCGATTGGGCGCTGCAGGGTTAAAGTTCCCGTCTTGTCCGCGTGCACAAGTTCCTTATGAGTTGCCCAGGCTGCGTTTCGCAAGGCGTCCGTCTGCTCTCGCGTTGGAGCCGGAGGCTGGCCCATTTCTTCCCAAGCCGCGGTCGCATTGCCATGGTTTTTATCGAGAGTTTCAATCAGTAAAGAGGCGTTTGGAGACATGCCGGACAACCTGATGGAGAGCGGCCGAGCTTTTCCTAGGGCCATGATGGCATCCGCTTCGGCAAGCGAAGATGTGGAAGGGACGGCGTAAGGTACCTCGAGAGGGTAGTTGTAGGCGAGTGCGATCAGATGGCCGGATTTTCTATCGCGTGTAACGATGGCGCCTGATGTCCGGGAGATCAAATCGTCTCCCAACGCATTCATCAAGCGATAGGCGTGGAAGACCGGCTTGGGGATACCCTGATAATTGATCATGCCAAAGCCGCCGTGGAAAATGGAATCTCCAGCACCCTGCTCTTCAAATACATCTGTGAATGTCCAGTAGGACAGAGAATCGACCAGGCCGATGGAATCGAGATTGCACTTAACGACAAAAGCGGCTGCTGGAAGTGAATCGTGGGTGTGATCGCGACTCGAGGAACCTGAACTCCACTCCGTAAGGTGGATTTCAGCATGCGGATAGGGGCTCGAGTCCACCATTTTGCGAAGTAGCTGCAGATCGTCTCGCGTCGAATTGACGCTTCGGTGCATGTTTTGGCCGTGCGCCGTGAAATCCATGGGATAGGGATGGGTCGATAGGAAATCGACGGGCAGTTGATTTTTCTGGCAGTAGTCAAAGAAGTCTTCAATCCAGGTTGGGTGCCAAGGCAGGCTGAGAAGGTCGGTGCCCGGCGTCGCTTCAGCCTTCTTCAGGACGTCGTCGGCGACGTGAAAGTTGCTGGTTGCGGGTCCTCCCACGCGGAGATCGCCATCGACCCGCTTCAGAGTTTGAGCCGTGATTTTGTAGAGATCAAAATATTGCGCTTGAGTGCCAGTGAAAAAGCCGTGCAAGTCGGGTTCGTTCCAGACTTCGAAATACCAGCTGCGGACTTCAGACAGGCCGTAACGCTGGATGCAGTGTTCCGTGAAATGCCGAACCAATTCAGCCCACTTGTTGTAGTCCGCAGGCGGCGAACCATTTCCTTTCCACCAGAAACCGGTGCTGCCTTTTTCGGAAGCCATGTCGGACGGTGAAAACCCCAGTTCCACAAATGGACGCGCACCGTTCGCCAGCATGCGATCGAAAAGGTCGTCGATATATTGAAAGTTGTAAACCGGCGCACCTTTGTCTTCGCGATAGACGAACATGTCGTCGTGGAAGAGTCCATGAAAGCGGACATAATGGAATCCGTCATTCGTTACCGCCATATGCAGCTGCTCTTGCCAACTGGCGCGGAGCCCCTCATTGGCGCGGCCGGCGCCGACGGTGGTGCTCCAAAAATGTTTGAGGGGTTTCGATGTATCGTGAACGTCGGCACGAATCTCAATTGCGCCCGAGGGACGAGTCTGTTCCTGGGCTTCCATCGTCCGCGCGGACGGATTGAGTGCCAGCAGCAATGCCAGGCCAAAGCTTTGGGCGAAGATTGCTCTCCAGTATGGTCTTAACATTCCCATTCTACGAACATAACTGTTGCTGCGAGAGACTTCTATAAGTAAAGTCATCGGCTATTCCGAGAAAAGAGTCGGCGCGGCCTGAGTGACCAATGCAAGTTCGTGCGTTTCTTAAGAGCGTGAATGTATGATGCGAGTTCTTCTTTCGATCTATGAAAGCAGGTCTAATGCCCAATTCAAAATGGACGCGCGTCATTCTGCTTTGGCTGGTTGCAGCGGTCGCCGGTCAAGCTCAAGAGCATCCCAAGGTCGAGCTATCGAACGGAGTTCTGCGAGCAACTATCTATCTTCCCGATGCGACGACGGGATTTTACCGCGGAACCCGATTCGATTGGGCGGGGATGTTCGCTAGCCTCGAATACAAGGGGCACAACTATTTCGGACCGTTTTACGAGAAGTTTGATCCGGCCATCGCGGACGTGGTCGTGGCGGACCCGATCGTTGCCGGAACGAACAGCGCGGCGAGCGGTCCAGTCGAAGAGTTCATGTCACCGGATGGATCGAGTCTCGGATACTCGGATGCGAAACCCGGGCAGCCGTTTTACAAGATTGGGGTCGGCGTTCTGGAGAAGCCGATGGAAGAACACTACAGCTCCTTTCAACACTACACTGTTCTCAGTCCGGGTCAGCGGAGCGTTGAGAAAGGAAAAGACTGGATCGAATTTTCGCAGCGGGCAGATGGCGGACCTGAGCACAGTTACATCTACCGCAAGATGATTCGCTTCGAGAAAACTAAGCCCGTCATGATTTTGGAGCACAGCCTGGAAAATACAGGACGCAAGTCGATCGATACTGAAGTTTACGATCACAACTTTCTAAGCATCGATCGTCAAACCGTAGGACCGCGGATTTTGCTGACTTTCGCTTTTCCGCCAAAGGCGACAGCATCCATGGAGGGCTTCGCCGAGATTCGAGGAAATCAGATTGCTTTCCTGAAGCCGCTGCAGGGCAGCGATATTTTGTACACTCCGATCGAAGGCATGAGCGATAACGCGAAAGACTACAATTTTCGGGTGGAGAACCGTGAAACCGGCGCTGGAGTGTGGATTACGGGCGATCGCCCCATGACCAAGTTCGCGCTGTGGGCTGTCCGAACCGTGGTTGCGCCGGAACCGTTTATTCGCGTGAAGGTGGAACCGGGTCAAATCTATAGATGGAGCTACAAATACGAATTTTATGAGACAACTCGTGTTGTGGGCCGAACAACGGCTGACCAGACGCAATAATTTTCCTCCTGATTTTTTTGCCATATCCCAAAAGGCGACGGCGAAGTCCGAGCTCCCTCTGGGGTCATCACAGCCGGAACGATAGCCTCCGATCTAGTATCTGCGAGCACGAGGGTCAGGTATTCCCATGTGGCGTTCTCTCATTCTTGTTCTAATTGTCGAGGCATTTTTCTGTACGGCAGAAATGGATGCTAAGGTCGGCCGAAGTTATACCGACGCTATTACGTTCGATTTGACGAAAGTGCCGTTCAGTCGATTCGGATCGTACATGGCGTTTTCACATGTCGTGGACGGCTCGATGGGTGATGGCTTTTATCTTCGGTCCGTTCATCGCGGCGTCACTCCGGAAGTTTTGCGCTTGGACTTGGTTCGCGACGGGAAGGCCGTCACTTTTCGAGCGACCGCGTCGCCAACGGTCTTGCGTCTGGAAGCCGATGACGGAATAGTTGAGATTTGCATCAGCGAACCCTACCTCTTAAGGCTGCGCGGAAGAGGGATCGGGCTGCGATTGTCGAAGCCTCCGGATGCAGCGGGGTTCGCCTTTCGTCGAGACAAAACACATTGGGAGTTCAACAGCGCGCAACAAGACATTCGATTCATGCTGACCTCATTGCGGGGCAGCCTGGAAGTTAAACACGAATGGAATGGGACATTTGCAAGAACAATGGTCGCCGAGTTTCTTCCTACTTATGGGTCGCGTGACTTCCAAGCTGCAATCGAGGAGTTTCGGTCAGGCTGGCACGAGCGTCCATATTCTGATTCGTTTGACGATGTCGTTAACGGCGTAAAACGCGAATACCAAGAGTGGCTGGACACGATGCCCGCTGTGCCAGAGGAGTTCCAGGCGAGTGCTGACCTTGCGGCCTATGTGGATTGGTCGGCCATCGTCATGCCAGAGGGAAATCTCAGGCGGCCTGCAATGCTGATGTCAAAAAACTGGATGAATGCGGTGTGGAGCTGGGACCATTGCTTCAACGCCATGGCTTTGGTGTCTTCGGATCCGAAGCTGGCATGGGATCAGTACATGCTGATGATTGACAAGCAGAATTCTGACGGCGCATTACCCGATATTCTGACGGACCGGCAAATCACATGGGCGTATACCAAGCCGCCAGTTCATGGCTGGGCGTTGGCGTGGCTTATGCAACATAGCGATTCCATCGATACAGAACGCTTGGGTCAAGTTTATGTCCCCTTAGCGGACTGGACCAACTGGTATTTCAGATTCCGAGACGATGACCGCGATGGTCTCCCGCAATATGACCATGGCAATGATTCGGGCTGGGACAACTCCACTGTATTTCGACTTGGTCCCGCGATAGAAACACCCGATCTCGCCGCCGAACTGGTGCTGCAGATGCAAGCTCTGGCGACGATTGCGCAGCGCCTTGGGCATGATCGGGAAAGCGCTGAATGGAAAACTCGAGCTGACGAATTGCTTCACAAACTGCTGACCTCGTATTGGCATGAGGGTCATTTCGTTGCGCTTCGCTCTGGCGACCACGCCGTTATCGAGTCGGACAGCCTGCTTCTGTATATTCCGATCATCCTTGGCAAACAACTTCCGGAGTCTGTGCTCTCGAAGTTGATCGCCGACTTGAAAAAGAGCGGCGAGTTTCTGACCGCAAATGGCCTGGCCAGCGAGCGGCTTGGAAGTCCGTATTATGAGGAGGACGGATATTGGCGCGGGCCGATTTGGGCTTCTTCGACATTCATGATCGTGGATGGCCTGGAGTCGTCGGGACAAACGGAGTTCGCTCGCGAATTGAAGCTGCGCTATTGCCGCATGGCAGCGAAGAACGGACTAACGGAAAACTATAACGCCGTGTCCGGACTCGGGCTGCGCGACGGAGCCTACACTTGGTCGGCCAGCGTGTTCCTGATTTTCGCTCATGATCTTCTGCGTTGAAATGCTTCGCTGAGAAGCGCCCTCTGCGATGGAGATTGGTTGAGTTCCTCGAAGCGGCCACTCAGAACGCCAACAAGCCGGCGTCAGTTGCGATGTTTTTATCAGAAACTTTTCCGTGATCGTTACAGATTCCCGGGTGATGCAAAAGTACTATTCCGCAGTGAGAAGAGGTCTGGCCCGCTGCCGATCGTCTTCCCATGTCATCCGGTCGAGACCGAGACGTTGCTCCGGAGGAGCTCAATGAATTTTCGGCTTGTGCTGTCCCTTGTTCTTATCCCTACACTCTGCTTTTCAGCCCTCCCCCTGCTCGCACAGCAAGGTACCGGTGCCATCACGGGTCACGTCACGGATCCTTCGGGAGCCGCCGTTCCGAATGCTCAGGTCGCCGCCGTGAATGCAGCGACCCAGGTGCGCACTGTCACCGCCACGAACTCTACCGGCATTTACGAATTGCCGAATCTGATTCCCGGTACCTATTCCGTGGAAGTGTCCGGCACAAATTTTAAGAAGACGCTTCGGCCCGATGTTCCGGTGCAGGTCGAGGACCATATCGGTCTCGACTTCACTTTACAGGTCGGAAGTTTCAACGAGATCGTCACCGTGACCGCGGAAGCGCCGCAGTTGCGCACCGAAGACGCGCAATTAGGCGAGGTGGTCACAGAAAGCATGATCGAGACATTGCCCCAGTTGAACCGAGATCCCCTGCAGCTTTTGACTCTAGCCGGGAACGTTCAGGGCAGCGGGCAGGAAGCTGGCTGGAACTTGGGGCTCAACGGAGGGATTTTTAGTGGCCCGGCCGACACCCGAATCAACGGCGGAAGAACGGCTGGCGTCGAATACCTTGTGGACGGGGTTCCCGCCACGGGCGGGTTCATCCACAATGTGGTAAACGCGAGTCCAACGGAAGAAGACGTTCAAGAATTTAAGGTCATTACCAACGGAATTTCGTCTGAGTATGGGAGGCTCTCTGGCGGCGTGGTGGAGGTCTCTACCAAGTCGGGCACGAACGCAATCCACGGACAATTGTTCGAGTATCATCAGGACGCGTTCCTGAACGCCAACAGCTGGGGTAACGACAACCAATGCGGCGATGGGATCAACAGCGCCTGTGCCAAGTCCAACTTTCGCCAGAATGATTTCGGCTTCGCCGTAGGTGGACCGGTGTTGATACCACATCTGTATAACGGCAAGAACAAGACATTCTGGTTCGCGAACGCCGAGTGGAAGCACTACAGCGCGTCAGGCAATTCCAACATTGGCGACACCATTACTGACTATGAGCGTGACACCATTCCTGATCCGTTCAACGGCGGTACCGTTAAGAACCCAACCCCGTGCCCGGCGAATACGGTTGCCGGCATCCCCAATCCCACCGGCAACTGCGCGGATTTAACTGATATTGGAGTGGGTCTGAACGACCCTAACTATCCCTGGGTGCAGCTGGGCGATCCGTGGGCGCCGATAGATTCAAATGGAAACAGGACTCCTTCCGGTGGCGACGCCCGGCATATCCCCTTGAGCGAAGTCAATCCCGCGATTGAGCGCTACGTCTCGTTGATGCCCCATGCCAACATTAAGCCCTTATACGGACCAATTGGCGGCAATTATCAGTACCGGCAGCCCACCAACACCAAAACCGTCTCATGGGATGTTCGTGGGGACCATGTCCTCAATGACAAGCAACGCCTGTATGGCCGATTTGCGTATAACAGCCAAACTCAGCTTACAGCCGCCTCCTATCCGAATTTTGCAGCTTCCGGAGCGGAACTGCATGGCGGCTTTGGAGCTTCTTTACACTACGACTACACAATTTCTCCCACTCTAATCCTCGACTTGACCGCTGGCGGCAACTATAGTCCGTCAAGTTTTGGCAGCTTCGTGACGGGCAACGCCGCCAGCACGGCGGGCTGGGGCTTTGGCCCGGGAATTACCGATCTGGTTGGAAATACTCTGCTGAGCATTGGCCAGGTCCGTGGCACAGACGCTGAAGTGACCAACAATACGATCGGGAGCGGCAATCTCAATGGGCCCAACACCGTCTCGCTCGACACCACAAACTTTTCGTACTCCGCCTCGCTTACAAAGATACTGAATCGCCATACTTTGAAGTTCGGTTATGATGCCCGGCGGTACTATGACAACTTCACCCAGGCAGCCGGCTCAAGCCCGGCCGGCGACGGTTTTTTCATCACGGGAGCCGGAAGTTTTCTGAACGTTGCCGACGATGGAAATATCTGGGGTAGTTCGCAGGATGACGCCAATAACATGGGCACGTTCCTTTGGGGCCTAGACTCATGGAGCCATGCCACCGCAGCCACGTCGCGGGCCATGGCGACGAACTACTACGCTTCTTATGCGCAGGACGATTACAAGGTCAACAAGAAGCTTACGGTCAACCTCGGCGTGCGTTGGGAGATGCAAACGCCAGTTACCGAGCGCCATAACAATCTCACCGTGTGGGATCCGCTCGCTCCGCCTCCGTTCGCTCTGAACCCAGGCTACAACTTCAATCAGGCGCTTTTGAACGCCGGGCTCACTCCAGCCCAGGCCAATCAAGTCCAGATTCCCGAATGGGCAGCGAACGGCGCGTTTGATCCGGGGGCGATCGTTTTTGTAGGCTCCCCTGAGCATCGTGCGCGCACAGCGACCGATTATCATCCGTGGAACTTCGCTCCAAGATTGGGTTTCGCCTATGAGGCGGTGCGAGACACGGTGGTGCGAGGGTCTTTCGGGATCTTCTACCTTCCCATTGGAAATAACATAACCAACTACGGCGATACTCCAAACGTGGCTTACGCCACAACGTCGAGCACAGAGTTCGGGAATAATTCCATCAACTATCAACAAGGTTCAGGGTTTCAAACCATCACGAATCCATACCCCTTGCCCAACATTGAGACGGCCTCATTCGGGCACAACAGCCAAGTGGCGAATTTGCAAACGGCCTCGTTTGGCAGCGGTTCAGGCGGAGTCTTGATGACCTCGCACATGCCGCACGAGTTTGACTGGAGCTTGGGAGTGCAACGGCAACTGCCGCACAACTGGCTGGTCGAACTGACCTACAACGGGAATCACAGCGGAGATCTTCTGGGGCTTGCCTATCCTAGTCGGTTCCCGAAAGGTCTCTACACCGGCGGTCCGAGCGGCACGAACTGGAGCCTATATTCGCTCAGCGCGGCCAGCCCGATTTACGTAGCTTCGCCTACTGCGGGCCAGATCCCTGCCGGCGGATTCACTGGCGGAGCGACGGTACCGCTGGCATCTCTGGAATATGAGTACCCCTATTTCGGTCCGGTCAACGTAGAGGATGCAAACATCGGCACATCGAACTACAACGCTGCCAACCTGCGGGTTCAGAAGCGTTTCTCAGACGGGTTCCAAATCCTCTTCAACTACACCTATTCCAAGGCTCTCGACAACGTAGGCGGGGAGAATCAAACCTCGGTCCCGAGTCAGGCGGGGCAGGGCAGCCTCGGTAAGACGTTCCAGTCGGTGGATACGATCAACAACGTTTACGGTCCATCAGCGGGAGATGAAACCCACCGTATCATCTTCTTCTATAACTACCAGTTACCGTTCGGACGCGGTCGTCGCTGGATGAATTCTCCGCACGATTTCGCATCGAACGTGCTCGAATATGCCGCCGGAGGCTGGGAATTCTCAGGCACTACGGGATGGCACAGTGGTCTGCCGGCGGGAATTAGCTTCAATAACACAAATGTCGACCAAAACATCGATGTGTACTACACGACCGGTAATCTGGCTCCGGGCGAGACGCTGCAGGATATCAGAGGTTCGGGGTACGGTAACCTCCGTTCGACGCTGTGCGACGTGTCCTGCGCCTCTAACATTCCTGCAGGCCACCCAACGGCTCTGAATGTCAATGCGCTGGCTAACGGCGGAGATGCGCAGACCTTCACCTATGGCGCTGTACCGCCAACGATGACATTCATCCGGCAGCCCGGCGACTTTACGACGGATATTTCGATTATGAAGAGGTTCCCGGTGCTGAGTAGAGAAGGAGGCCGCTATTTTGAGCTTCGCTTGGAAGGTCAGAATATATTTAACCATCCAGGGTTGGGCAACTACGACACCACGACGACCGACAGAACGTTTGGGATGATCACGAACTGCGCCAGCCCCAACAACCCGTGCGTGGCAAATCAGGAGCGGCATGTTCAGATTTCCGGGCGGTTTGTGTTTTGACGGACGTTTTGACTGACTGGCTAAGGGGGCGGTGTAGCCCGCTCCCTTTTTCTTTTGTGACAATCTTTTGAGAAGATCCTTGGATGAATTGCGGTTGGGTAGGTCTTTGTCGTAAAGCTGCCGGATGGTTCGTGCTGCCAGCACTATTTCTATTCGTGCCGTTCCTAGCGGTAGGAAAAGGACAAGCACAACGACGAAGTCCGGCGACGCAGGATCGTACAGGCGGCTCCGATCATTTGCGGAAAGGTATGTGGCTGGCGCAGAACAAGCAGTGGGCGGCGGCGGAAAGCGAGTTTCGAATCGCTCACCAGCGTGAGCCCAATTCCACTGATGCCGAAGTCGCGCACGCGGAGGCTTTGGTTAAGATCGGGCAGCCCTTCGATGCTGCGCTGGAGCTCCAGAGTTTCGTGCGCGAACATCCCGACGCTGCGCGCGCGCATGAAATCTATGCCGTGATCACCCTTAGCACCAGCGACGACTTTCTCCTGGCGCAAAGCGAAATGGAGCGGGTGGTTAAGCTTTCTCCGAATGACGGACCAGCCTGGAAATCGCTGGGCGATCTTTATCTCGATCACACGACTCCCAAGGACGCGATTGAGGCCTACAAGAAGGCGTCGCGGCTGCGACCGCAGGATCCACTGGTGGTCGCTTCGCTGGCCAACGCTTATTCGCAGGCGGGAAATAATCAGGCGGCGGAACAAGCTTTTGCCAAAGCCATCAAGATGACGGAACCGGCGCCACATACGCCCGAAGCGGGCAGGAACAGAGGCGGCGTGCAGTACATGTATGGACGATACTTACTAGGCCAAGGGCGTGCGAAGGAGAGCATCGCGGCCACCACGCGAGCGTTGTCCTACAATTCGCATTCTTCGGTGGCACTTTACAATCGTGCGCGCGCTTACCTGGCGGATGGGAACTATAAGAGCGCGGAGGCGGACGCTTTACAGGCGTTCGGCTTTACCCCTCACGATAAACAGGGGCCTTTGTTGTTGATCGATATCTACCGCAAACAACAGGATCCCGAGAAGGCGCAGAAGTACGCGGAACTGGCACAGAAATTGGTCGACGAGGAGCAACAGCGTTCCGCGTTCGGACGTGATGTCCGTCGATTGCTGGGCGCCGCTGAAGGCGCTCTGCGAAAAGGCCAATTCAGCGAAGCGATTCCTCCCTATGAAGAGCTGATCGCAAAGGTGCCGACGTTTTATGAGGCCTATTTCGGCGTAGGAATGTCGTATAGCCAGACCGGCCGGTTGAGCGATGCCGAGACGGCGTTGAGGAAGTATCTCTCATTCCAACCGGTTTCTGGCGATGGACACGCAGCCCTCGGCGTGCTGTTGTTGCAGATGAACCGCGGACCTGAAGCGGTCACCGAATTGAAACAGGCCCTGCAAATCGATCCCACCCTGGATGAGGCGCGGAAGGCTTTGGCCAGCGAGTATCTCAACGAATCAAAGCCGGAAGAATCATTGCGAACTCTACGAGCGGCTCAGAATACCAAGGATCCACAGTTGATCGTCATGCTTGCGACCCTCCTGATGCGGCAAGGCGACACCGTTAATGCCAAACGGGAAGTAGGCCGTGCCCTCGCTTTACAGCCTGATGACCCGGATGCTTTGCGGCTAAAGCAGAAAATGCTGGGCAAAGCCGGCCCGCCGAACTAAAAGCGATCAGATTTAGCTCACAAAAATAGCGGAGGTGCGGGTTGCGATTCGCGCGCGAATGTCGGTGCCATTTGTCACAGGTTCAGCAGCGGCTCTTCCTGGTTGCGATGGCAATGATCAGCATGGTCTGCGTCCTGTTGCTGACTACTCTGTGCCAGGCACAAATGAAGGCCGGAGCTGACATGCCCGGGTACGCGGAAGTCTTTGGTCTGGAAAAAGCCAGGCTGTCGACCGGTTACAAAGTCGAAGAAATCGCGGTGGAAGCAGGCGCCAGCACCATGGCCAACGTCTTGTGGCCTCAAGAAAAGCTAAGTGTCACTCTGCATTTCATTAACGAGACGCAATCCGAACTAAAGGCGCACGGGCAGGTTGAGGTCGTGAGCTACGGCACCAGCGTTCCGCTGGGCGAAGTTTATGTCCCGCATGTGTTCAAGATTTCCGAGGAAGGCTCGACTCCGTTCGACATCGATCTGCCGGCGTTGGGATCGCAGGACATCACGATTCATCCGAAGCTTCCCGAACGCTTTGGCGGGTATGCGCTGATCACGGATGTTGAGGGACAAGGGCGTGCCTTCGCGGCCACTGTGGTTCGCACCGTTCGACCAGATGAAGGCCGCGTGCAATTTCCTACCTACGCCCTCGACATGACGTGGGATGAACTCATGAACGAAGGAATTTTTGTCTTGTTCCAAAAGCTTGGCGTCAAAGGCGCGCGCATGGGAGGGCCGTACGAATCGAAAGCCGAGCCGGATTACGAGCATAGTGCGTCTCGGCTGGACCGTTATATGAACTGGGCGCGGAAGCATGATGTCACTGTGATGTTGACACTGGGCGACGGGGACGGATGGGGAGACCAACCACTCGGCCGGCCGCGTCCCTGGCTCGATGGCGAGAACCGCATGCAGGATACTAAGGATGATCGAGCGTGGTTACCAGCCTACGACGACGATTTTCAGCAGTGGGTACAGCGGATCGCTTCGCGTTACGGGTGGCCGAAAGGCAATCTGAATGCCGTGGAACTGTGGAATGAGCCCTGGGAGTCTATCTCCATCTCCGGGTGGGGCGCGGACATTCCGCGTTACCGTGACATGTTCACGCATATGGCCGAGGGAGTGGAGGCGGCGCGCAAACAAGCCGGCGTGCAAGTACTGATCGGCGGTGCCTGTTCTTCCTCGAATACCCGCGACAAGCTTTTTGCCGATGGATCGAACCAATTCTTGAAATGGCTCGATTTTGTGAGTATCCATTACCAGGCGCTGGCGGCCGATCCGGCGTTGGTTCCCGAATGGATGCATCGCACCGGACCCTATGGTCCAGTTCGCGTCTGGGATACCGAGAGTTGGATCGCCAACTCAGAGGATCGCGTAGCCGGAGTGATTGCATCCATGCGGGCGCAGGGGCAGAGTCGCACCGCCGGAATATTTGATGGAAATGTCTACCAAAGCAAGAACGTGAAACTGGAAGGCCATGTCTATCCAGTGGTTCAGGCTTGGTCTCCCGCTGCGGCAGTGGCCGCTTCGCAAAAGTTTATTGGCCAGAGAGCTTTCCGCCAATTGCTCTTCAAGAATGGGCTGCCGTGGGTATTTGTCTTCGATGGTTTGCAAAGCGAAGGAATCGGACTTAGCAATCCCGATGATGGCACGGTCGTCATCCTGGGGGATATGAAGAAAATTTATGATCCTGAGCGGACGCTTTTCCGTTCCATTGAAGTTGCTCAGGATGCTCACCTCACAATCAAAACGCCCGGCAATTTATTTCAGCTTTACGACTTCTATGGGAATCCGGTGGCTGCCAAGGAGGGCGTGATCTCCATTCCTTTGAACGGTCGCGGTTATTTTTTGCGCACAAACGGCAAGCGCGGCTCTTTTGACAAACTGCTAGCGGCGATCAATTCGTCCCAGAGCGAGGGCTACAGCCCGGTCGAAATTGTCGCCCACGATCTAACCGCTCCCGTCGAAACAAGTCCTCTACTAAGACTGACCGTCACCAATGTATTGAATCGAGATGTGAGCGGAAAACTTGAGGCGATCTTAGGAGGACTCATCCTTAGTCCCGCAAATGCAGCGATCCAACTGAGAGCGAATGAAACCCGAGACTTCACTTTTGCAGTGAAGTCGGGCAAGCCAGTCAGCAGCAATCTCTACCATTTGTCGACGACCTTCTCCGGAGACGCCGGCAAGACGGTGCGGGAAGAGGATCTGCGTGTGAACTACATCGCACGGCGGAGTATAAAAGTTGACGGCGATCTCAGCGATTGGCAAGGCGTGCTGCCGCAAGTTGTGCCAGGAATCAGTTTTGGTCCCAACCTTACGGAAGAGGCCTGGCTGCCATTTAAGGACTTTGGAAATTCCGTGCCCAATGGGCTGGCGACCGCCTATCTTGCCTATGACGACGATAATTTTTACTTCGCGGCTAAGATTGCGGATACTACGCCGGACGCCGGAATGGTCCGATTTGCGAACCGAGACGACGACTCTTATTTTTATCCCGAAGAAGTAACTGGGCGTGAGGGACAGAAACTGGCGTGGCCGATTGGTATTCGACATTATTCTTACCGCAAGAATTTCGATATTCCGTCAGGCAGCGGAGAGCATGACAATGTTCTGATCGCCTTCAATGTGCTCGATGACAAACCATGGCTGCCGAATCCTCCGGGGGTCATGCCGCATTTCATAACCTACTGGGATACGGACTACGAATTTGCGCTGAATCCTGTAGCGGATGAATACGGCGGTGGCACCGAGATCTGGCGTTTATTGGCTCCGGGGATGCCACGAAAGCATTTCTTTCCTCGACAACCGAAGTCTGTCGTCGATGGCGGGCCTGTGGCAAATGCCCAACTGGTGGTCCGGCGCGAAGGCAACACGCGATTGGTAGAAGCGGCAATACCGTGGAAAGAAATTCCAGAAGTGCGGAAGCGGATTCAGGCGGGTCAAACGGTCAAGTTTTCGTGCCGCATTGACGATAACCGGGGACCGGCCCACGAGCTGGCAGCCGGACGCAGCGTTTCCAAATCAAACAGCGTCACGTTTCATGACGACTGGCAGGAGCACTGGGCCAACGAAGTGGAATTTGGCGCAGAGAAATAAGGTGGACGGAGGGGCGCAGTTTGTTCAAGAATAGGCCAAACCGCTATTTTCGCTGCGGTTCGCGAAGAGTCAGAATTTGGTCGGCAGCGACATTGTTCACAATTTGTTTGATGCCGCTGAGCCATGTCACTTCGACCTGATCAACCTTGCTCGCGGCGCCCAAGCCGAAGTGCACGCGTTTATCGCTAGATGATCCGTATCCGACGCTAGTGGTGGCGTGATTGTATTGCACCCCTTCCGAGGTAACAATCTTGATGCGACACCCGAGGCCGTCCCGATTGCTGGACGTACCCACGAGATTGATCAGCAGCCAGTGGTTCGAACTGGCCGAGCGGTTCATCAGTATTTCCGGACGACTGTTTAGACAGTTGGTCACGATATCGATTCGTCCATCGTTGTTAAGATCGCCAAAAGCGGCGCCTCTGTGAGTGGACGGAACGTTGAAACTTGCGCCCGCCAATTTGCTTACATCGGTGAACGTTCCGTTGCGGTTGTTTCTCAACAGACTGTTCGGCAATGGGTAGGGGGTATGGCTCACCTCTTCGGAGTTGTCGAGAATGGCTCCGTTGGCGGTAAAGATATCTTTCCAGCCATCGTTATCGAAATCGAAAATTCCCGTCCCCCACGCGGTGAGGTGGTGGGTCGCCGCGCCTACGCCGGAGGTGATCGTTGCGTACTCGAATTCTCCCTTGCCAGAATTCTTAAATAAAAGAAAGTTGTCGTTATACATGGCGGTCTCGAAGATATCGGGCAGGCCGTCGTTGTCGATGTCACGAAAATCAACTCCCATGCCGGCGACGCTCTTGCCGTTTTCAGGGTAGGCGACCCCGCTGAGCAATCCCACTTCCGTAAACGTGCCGTTCCCGTTGTTATGGAACAGGAAGTTGCGGAAAGTATCGTTGGCGACGAAGATGTCGACAAAGCCATCGTTATCGTAGTCGGCGAAGGCCACACCCATCCCTTTGCCCACGAGCTTGAATATCCCGGAAGCCTCGGAGACATCGGTGAAGGTGCCGTCGCCATTGTTGTGGAACAAGAGATTCGGCAAGCCCTCATAACTATCGGGAGAGCAATAAGCATGGATAGCATTCGAGACACAGTTCGGTTCAGTGGCCACCGACCACTTCAGGTAATTGACGATAATTAAGTCGAGGCGACCGTCATTGTCGTAGTCGAACCAACCGGCGGCGGCAGAAAACACGTTTGCTAACTCGGGATGAACGCGCGCCAGACCGGCATGGCTCGTGACGTCGGTAAAAGTGCCATCCCCGTTGTTGTGGAAGAGTTGATAGCCATTGGCGCCTGTGAGGAGAACATCCTGATATCCATCGTTGTCATAATCCGCGACCGCAACTCCGATAGCATAGCGGGAACCCGCAACTCCTGCTTGTTCCGTGACGTCGGTAAAAGTGCCATCGCCGTCGTTGCGGTAGAGCCGATTGTGAAATCTCGGGTCTGCCTTGTTCATGTCGGGCAGGTGCGCGCCATTCGTGAAGTAGAGATCGAGCATGCCATCGTTGTTGTAGTCGAAGACCGCGACTCCGCCGGTCATGGTTTCCGGCTGATATTTTTGCGGCTGGGTGCTGTTGTCGAGAGTGAAGGCAATGCCTGACGTCTTTATGACATTTTCAAAGGAGATTGCCGATCCGAGTGACCCGGATTTCAAGGCTGCCGGTTTAGTTTCATTCGCGAACGCCTGCAGAGCCCATGCGGGACTGCTGGCAGCCGCTAAGCCCAGCCGGGTGGCCGATTTCAAGAACTCGCGCCGTAGGACGGTTCGGTCGCCCATCTCAGTGAGACGCTCCGGAAGCCGGCGCCGGAAGCTGGTCTGCCCCGGCGGGCTCTTCAATCTTTGCGATTTGATCGACGCTAATTGGGCCGAGATTTTGCACGATGCCACTGGGCCAGCGGACCTCGACGTTCTTGACCGCCGTCTCTGCACCCAACCCAAGGTGGACACGGCGATCGCTGGAAGACAGGAACCCGATACTCGTGGTCACGTGGTTGTAGAGAGTGCGCCCCGAAGCGGTGACAACTTTAATTCTGGCGCCGATCGCGTCGCGATTGCTGCGATGCCCCTGCAGGTCGAAGAGCAGCCAGTGATTTCCGTTTAACGCGTTATTCATGAGGATGCGTGGTCTCTGACCGAGCGAAGTCACAACGATGTCCAAGAAGCCGTCGTTATTCAAATCACCGAACGCTGAGCCGCGTTGGAATCCGAGAGGGCGGAAGTCCGGGCCCATCTGCTCGCTCACATCTACAAAGGATTTCCCGTCCACATTCTTGAACATGGTGTCGCGTTGTTTTGAATTTGGAGCGAAATTGTCGACGTCCCCGTTGGCGGAGTAAATATCTTTCCAGCCGTCGTTGTCATAGTCGATAAATCCCATGCTCCAGCCGGAAAGAGGGAGGCTGAGAGCCTGCAGATGAGTTTGACGAGTCACATCGTCAAAAGAACGCCCACCCACGTTGCGGAACAGCCCGAAGACTTGTCCGGCGAGATCGTTGTAGACTATATCGACCATCCCATCATTGTCGAAATCTTTAGCGTCGCTGCCCATGCCAGAGACGGTCGCCCCCAGTTCGTTATAAGCCACCCCGTAAAGCAGACCTTGTTCCTTGAAGGTTCCGTCGCGCTGATTGATGAAAAGGAAATTCCGTTCGGTATCGTTTGCGATGAAGATATCCATCCAACCGTCGCCGTTGAAGTCGGCGATGTCGATCCCCATGCCTTTGCCGAGCACACGCCCGATGCCAGAGGAGTCGGTGACATCCTGGAAGTGTCCATGGCCGAGATTGTGATAGAGGCGCTGGGACACGCTCTTGTAATTCATGGGCGCGCAAAAAATCTCCTGATCGCCCATTTGGCAACGACGGTCGCTTGCGGGCGTCCATTCCGTATAGGTGGAGACAATCAGGTCCAGCAATCCGTCGTTGTCATAGTCGAACCAAGCGGCGCCCACGCTGAGAACATTGTCGGGCTTGTGGTCGAGCCCCGAGCCCGCGGTGACATCGGTGAAAGTGCCGTCGCCATTATTGTGGTAGAGGGCGTCGCGTCCTGCGTTGCAGATGAAGAGATCTTCGTGGCCGTCGTTATCGTAATCGCCGGCAGCAACTCCCATGCTGTATCCAAGATTGGCGCCGTTGAGCCCCGCTTTTTCGGTCACGTCTTCGAAAGTGCCGTCACCTTTGTTTCGCAGGAGGCAGCTGTAATAGGACGGATTTGTCTTCTTTAGTTCGGGCAGCTTTGCGCCGTTGGTAAAGAAAATATCCATCTTGCCGTCGTTGTCATAATCGAAGATGGCGACCCCTCCGCAAATCGGTTGAAGAAAATATTTTCTAACGAGGTAGTCGTTGTTGGTGTGGTAGGTGAAGTCTGACTGCGCGGAGATGTCGGTGAACCATACGGAGGGATGTTGGTGATCGCCGCTGTGGGGGGACGGTGAGGGGCCGGATTTCCATCCCAGTAAAACCACGGTCAAGGCCAGAAGAACACTCTGAAGAATTTTCGACGTAGTCATTCGGGAGCGCGGGACACTGGCGGCCTTTCTGGTGAAACTTGTCAGGAAGCTTAGCCGTCGGGCAGAATTTTGCGGTATTCGCGAGGCGTAACTTGAATCAGCCTGCGGAATACGAGCCCGAAATAGCTCTGGTCGCCGAACCCGACGTCACGGCCGACTTCAGAGATCGGCTTGTCTGTGGACGCCAACAGAACCTGAGCCTTGGCAATCCGAAAATGGTTGAGGTAAGTATCAAAAGAATGTCCGGTCACTTGCTTGAACGAACGCATGAAGTGCGCCTTGCTCATTCGGACAATGTCGGTGGCCTTGGAAAGTGAGATGGGCTCGGGATAGTGCACTTCGAGAAAGTCAAAAAGCGGGCGGAGACGATCGAAGGCACGGCGCCTGCGGTCGCAAACGCCGGCGAGCGCAAAATGACTCTCGTAGTGATTGATCAAGAGGACCAGAATCATCGTGAGATAGGTTCGAGCGGCGAGTCGGCTGTGATCGGTGGCTGCGGGCAACATACCCTGAATCTTGGTGATGAGGCTGAAGACCTGCGCGGGCACTCCCGTTCGACGCGAAATTACGTGAGGGAACTGCGAGTCCTGCAGCAAGAAGGGCATGAGATATTGCACGTTCTCGCCAGTTGTTTCGGTGGCTCGAAGAACGTCGGGTAGGAAATAAAAAACGACAGCTTTGAACGGAGGCTTTAGAACCTGGCTGAGACGGTGATAAATCGCACCGTTAATGACAATGAGATCATTCTCTTCGGCGACGATTTCGCGGCCCTCGAATTGGTATAAGGCTTTTCCAGAATAAACATAAAGGAGCTCAAAATAGTCGTGTCGCGTGAGCGGCCGGTGAAGATCGGAACTGAAAGTCAAGGATCGCACATCGAGGGGGAAGGTTGGATCGAAGGGCCAGACGTGCGAGCCATCCTCACGGATTTGCGTTTTTACGAGGGATCGATCGTTTTCCCATCGCATTGCCGGAGAGGTCAGACTGCGAGCATAGGGTGTAGATGCCATGCGAGGGGCTCCTCGCTGAATGTTGCATCGATATCAGCGCATAGGTCTTTTAACACGAAAACAGGCCGTACTTCAAGGATGATTCGAGCCAATCTTGGGTTTCCCATTTTGGTACCGGGTAAGACGTAAATCAAAGATATGAAAAGACATATATGCATTGACGGAGTTGCGTGGAAGGGAATTTTACCAAATCGTTATGGTCACCCGAAAAGGGCGGAAATGATAGTTTTGTTAGAAACCTGGTAGCAACTTATCAGAGAAACCGGAGGGCGGCTGAGAAGTGGTCCAGGTCAATCGAATTGGATATCGATGTGTTTCTCGCCGCCGGTGTGCGACGTAACCCGAAGCGTTACTAACCCGCTCTCAGACGTGGTGCCTATAATGGCATCCGAGGTCAGGGCTTTTGTAAGTCGATGGGTCCCCGCATGTACGGTGAACACGCTCGGATAGTTGTCGACGGTTTGTATGTTCAAGGACAACATTTTTTTTCCCGCATTCCAGGACTCGTCGAGTAATTCGACCCCTCCCATAGTGACGTGACGGTCCGTGCCAATGACTTGCGGGCGATCCAAGTCGGGTCGGAGAGAAATGACCGCTGACGCGTGGCTGGGAAGGTTGATCGAGTAGGAGTTGCTCACCTTCCCGAGGAATTTCTGTTCCCAGAAGTCGAAAAGAAGATAGGGCCGGCCTTTTTCGAATCCCGCTTTGGCGAAATCCAGCGTGAGCTTTCTGGGCGGACGCGGTACGAGTGAAATCGGAACGGGAATCAACTCCAGGCCTGCGGGCTTGTTTGAGATTGCTTCATAACTCTGATTTAGGGCAACGACTTTCTCGATGCGCGAACAGATTGCCATTGTCTCTTCCCAGGAGTGATGAGAACCAAGCAGGGCGTCATTATGCGACAGAACAGAGGCCGCGCTCGCCAGATCCGAGTCCATCATTTCCTGGCCGTCCGCATCCCAATTAAACAAGCCTGCGACACCCCACGAACCGAAAGAACGTTGGATATGGAGCACCCAGCACTCGGCATCGCCGGCGAGCGGATACAGATCCATTGGAGTGATGTCCGACGGGGGGAGAATTTTGCGTAGCAACTCTTTTCGCTCCTCCGGCAGAGCTCCCATGTTGTCGCTCAGCATCACGAGTTGACCGGTCAGACCGAGGGCTGAGGTCCAGGTCCGCGCTTCATGCAAAGGCAGCGGCGGACGAACGACGAGGACGTCGGGATCTCCATACCACATTATGTTGTGTGTAAAATAGCCGCGCCTGACGGCATCTAACATGGTGCGCACTCCGCGAAACGACGGAGGCTCGCCATCGGCAACCACGTCGCCGCCCAATCGCGCAGCTTGCGCGATGCCCGCGGATTGTGTCGGATACACAGGCCCGCATGCGGAAAAAAAGATGTGCGGCCGGGCCTCCATGCCTTTGCGGATCTGTTGCAAAGCGCTGCGAAAAGCATCGTTCGGTTCGAGCGTCGGATCATAGGCACGAGTGCGATGGGCGGCCCAGATATCGCGCGTGTCGTTTTCGCCATCGAGTTTGAAGTAGTCGTAACCCCACTCGGTTGTGTGCTGCCGGTAGACCTCTCGAAGATGCTGTTGCAAATCGGGATTTGAGAAATCCGCGACATACTTTCCGAACCAGCTCCCCACAGTTGGATTTCCGTCAGAATCATGCAAAAACCAGGTTTTGTGGTTCTCATAAAACGCGGGATCGCTGTTTCCGAAGGCGGACAACCACAAACCCGGCTTCAGTCCGAGTCCTTGGATCTCTCCGGCAATCCACTTCATGCCATGGGGAAATTTCGAGTTTGGCGTTGACCAGCTCCCACCGATGGGATTGCCACTCTCGCCGTCGCCATCCAGTTGCCAACCAGAATCGATGAGGCAATATTCCAACCCAAATTTCTTGAAATCCTTGGCTACGGCTGTGGCATTGGCCAATATGTCTTGCTCTGTGACGCGCACGAAGTAGTAATACCAGGAACACCAGCCTACGGGAGCCTGTGGCCACAGCGCCTTATCGAGGGGGCGATAAAACGGCAAACGGCGCGAAAAGACGTTGTCGACGATTTCGAAACGGCAGAAAGGAGCCCCGTTCAATGTTCCCGAAGCCGACACGCGAATCTCTGCACCGCTTGACGAAAACGTCGTTTCGCGAGCTCGCACTTTGATGGCCTCGTCGCGAAAACGATCGAATACGGCGTTGTTGCGAGTGCTCAGAGCCGGGCCGCTCTTCATCTGCAGAACGCCATCTTCGACTCCATCGAGACGCGCATGAACCGGGTCGCTTCCAGCATGGACGAGTGCGGTAACTGTTGCTCGGCCCTCGCCGTTCCGGTCATCGAGGGAAACAACAATGCTGGGTCCGGCCCGACGAATCTGAAACGTCCAGGGAGTTGCCGCCGCTACACTCACAATCCAGTTCTTGGCTGAATCCTCAATGCGAAGATGATTGCCGGGCTCGTCGGATGAAAAGTCACGGCCGCTTGAATTCACGGAAATCTTCAGACCGCTGATCCGGGGCAAGCCGTTATACGAAAGTTCGACATACCTTCCGTCTGGGCTGAGTTGGATCGACCACGAGGCCGGCAGTTGTGCCGAGACACATGGTGCTGAACCTCTTGCCGGGTCGCCATCATTTTCCGCGGAGCCATGATCGGGGGGAGCGGAACTTGAGGTGCGAGAGAGCGAGAGCGCCGACGGAATCGCGATTCCGGCCGTAACTAGAAAGTCTCGTCTTGATTTAGAGGACATAAAGCGGCACCCGCCTGATCACCACAGTCCGAACGAGCGACCTTTGCATCTACCGGTTGTTGAAAACGATTTGCCATTCGACTGGTTCGGACTGACCCATGATTGTAACTTTCAGGGTTCTCGCGTGCTGAAACTGTTGGATCGCAACCGGCGTTCCTCCGTGCGCAAAGGCTTTCACCGCGCGGACGCTCTGGCCCTGCGGAACATAGATGAATAGAGTGTACGGGTCGCCAGACACAGTCTGCGAGGAGCCTGCGAGCTTTCTTGTGGCGGCGTCCCAGCGTAGGTTGAGGATCGAGTATGCCCCGGTGATGTGGCGCGAAGTCCCAACTACTTGAGGATGATCCGTCAGGGGCTGGATTTGGAAAACGCGCGTATCGTGCGGAGCGATCTTCACTTGCAGAGCACCTTTGAAGACGCCGTACAGTTCTTGATTCCAAAAATCGAAGGCAAGGTAAGACAAGTTGGGATCGAGGCCGAGCTTCGCAGAGAATAAAAGTTCGCGGGTTTCATCCCAACTTCGCCAATTGGTCATTGCCACAACGTCGTAAACGCCAGCCATGGCGTTCACCTTCAGATCAAGAATCTCGGGATAATGATGGATGTAATCGTCGGGAGTCACGTGCTTGAAGCGGTCCCACTCCATATCAGTACCCCGGCTGAAAAGGTCGATCGGGACGATCGGCATGGTGGGCAGTGTCTTGCTTAGCAAATCCACTCTTTCGCCCGGAAGATCGGGCATCACGCTACCGAGTGAATAGGCGACGCCAGTGAGAGCGACCGTGCTGACGACGGTGCGCGCTTCGGGCAGGGTGGTGCCGAAGCCGGTGAGCGGGAATTCGCGCTCTTTCTCGGTCTCGATGACTCTGGGGTTTCTGCTTTTACTTCCCTGGTCAAAGCTTACTCGCGGCTCAATCGCCATTCCCTCTCCAGGCATCGTGTACACCACGATGTGATTGAGAAACGCATTTGCGTTGATGGAACTGAAGAGCGAGTACATCCCCTGCCAATTGTCGTAAAGATCGTGTCCGTTGAAATAGGAATTAATGTATCCAATTCCGTCTAACGGAGTGCCTGCCACGTCTCCCTCGATGAAGCGGTCGGGTCCCATTGTATTGCGAATCAAAGCAAGCCGGTTGCGGTAGGCCGCTACGGGATCGATCAATTTATCGAACAACCTGTCGCGATCGACTCCGGGTACATACTTTGGCATGGCGTGTTCGCCGTCGAACTTGTAATACTCAAAACCCCAATTATCGAGCGTGGTCATTTCATTTGTTAAGAAATTCAGCACCGCCGGATTGGTCGAGTCGAGCGCGGGGGAGTTGTAATCAAAAACCGGCTTGCCGCCCTTGTAATACAGATACCAGTCCGGATGTTCGGTAAAAGCTCTCGCCGAGGAGTTCGGAACGAGCCAGATTCCGGGACGCAGACCTTTCTCGTGAATGTAGTTGGCCAACCATCCCGGACCCCGTGGGAATTTCCCCTGATCCCAGTTGCTGATCCAATAATGCTCGTTCTTCGATCCGCGATCATAGCCATCGTCGAGTTGTACATACTGGAAGCCGTAAGGCTTGAGATGGGCGGCGATCCAGTCCGTATTGCGAACGATGTCTTGTTCGTTGACTCTCTCGTAGTAGCTCGTCCAACTTGACCAGACCATGGGAGCGGTCGGGAAATGAGAATCATCAAAGGGCACGTAGACCGGCAAACCCAGTACCTTTGTGAAGTAGTCCGGAATGAGTCGAACGGACACCGAGTCGGCGAGAGGCATGGTGACGTTCAGCACATCCAAATTATCGGCACTGCGGGACAACCTTGTGTCCTCGGGAAATTCAATGGCGACGTCAGACGGACGGTCGAAGAGGCCGTGCAGGCCGGTAGCCGAGACCTGACCCAGTGCGTAGTAGGCGCAATCCGGATTTCGCCCCGGCAAGTGTGAGACATTGTGCGTGTGCGTGCCGTCGTAAGTGACTTCTACTTCTCCCGTGCCCACCCAGTCTACGGCTGTCCCTTGCGGGTCCAGCAGCCGAGCGATAATGCGCTGCGAGGACGCAGGCGCAACCCCAGTAAGTACGGCATCGGACGAGGTGCTGGAAACGAGTAACTCGTTGTCTCGGATCTCGAATATCCACAGCATTCGAGGATCGGCGGTCTTAATCGTCACTTCATTGTCGCCGTTCGCTGCGGCTGCCCATGTTTTCGCGCGCAGAAGGTTCGCTCCGGTGCGAAGATTCAGATGAACGTTTTGCACGATCGTTCCCAGTGATGCGTGAGAGACGGTAAGTTCGGCGCTGGTCTCATCCGCCGTAACGGTCCAGCCGGACCCTGTGATAGAAACCTCTTTTGCCCACAGGTTGAGCGTGCCAGTTACGATCCATGCCAAAATGAAAGCCATACAAAACAGTTTGCTCACGGTCTCTCCTCAACACAGTTCTAACGATGTATGCAGCGTTGCGGTTTGCGATCTAAGGATGAAACGATAGATACATTTCAGGGAGGGCTTCCCGAAACGCATTTTCGTTAAGGGCCGGATCCCCACGGTCGTAAATGCGAAAGGGAGATTTTGCTGAGGTGAGGCTGTAGCTAAAGGTTCCATCGTCGGCGACCTGCAACGCGACGGGCTGTAAGCGGTTGGTTAAAATCGTGTCGGTCGGCAGAACTTGATCTGCGGGAA
>Ga0182012_10000615_pt1 | contig 39538 bp, 34 predicted proteins | sample 612S2SmetaG_FD_120486 | JGI IMG/M metagenome (GOLD analysis project Ga0182012, IMG submission 120486) | Permafrost microbial communities from Stordalen Mire, Sweden - 612S2S metaG | ecosystem: Environmental > Terrestrial > Soil > Wetlands > Permafrost | place: Sweden: Stordalen | collected...
CGGAGATGTGGCATATCCTGCGTGCTGCGCCGGACGCGAAGGTGGCGCTCGGGTTTACCGAACCGGTTGGCCCGCAGCAGTTCCGCAAATCTGCCGAGAGCGGCGAGATCGTGGACCTTCTGGAGTGGATGCCCGCACACGCCGGCGATACGTTCTTCGCTCCCGCGGGAACGGTGCATGCCATCGGCGCCGGGTTGGCGCTTTGTGAAATCCAGCAGAATTCAGATGTCACTTACCGCGTGTTTGATTATGGACGCGACCGGGGATTACAGCTGGAGAAGGCGCTGGAGGTTGCGGATTTTGGGCGCCATCCTGGCGCGAGCGCGCCACGCTTGATTGGCGCCGGGTCGGAGTTACTGGTTGAGTGCGCGTATTTTGTGACAGAGAAGGCGCACATCTCTTTCCCATGCGCGCTTCACGCAGGTTATGCGATTGTGCTCGAAGGTTCCGGATTGCTTGACGGGCAGCCGTTTCGCCCGGGTACTGTTTGGTCGATCCCACAGGAAGGTTCGAGGATCGGGCCGGAGAGCCCCGTTACTCTCTTAACGACGCGGGTTCCGGTTAGTTGAATTTGACGGGGCGCTCACTGGGGGACCAGGTTAACCCCAGATTGAAGCGGTACGCATTGCGCAGGAACGAGACTTCAGATAAATCGAAATGGCGGTATTCTCCGGACAAGTTGGCCTGGAAACCGTGGCTCAACGTGCGGCCCACGCTTACACTCCCAATGTAACTGGAATAGGCGCCGATCATGACGCCCAGAGTATTCAGAACATCGCGCGATGCGCTGATCGAGATCGCCCATCGGCGGATGCCGTTATAGTTATAGTGTCCGGCGGCTAGAACGTGCCTGCTCGTCAGAATGAGTCCATTTCCGGACGACACGTTTTCGATGAATTCGAGCGATGCCGTGCCGGTTCGCAATGACTTAGCCAGTTGGGCCGTGAGATCGGGCTCGTAGTTGGTCCGGTGGATGGCGACAAGTCCGGAGCTTTCGCCCAGAATCGCGGCAATTACCGGGTCGAGCACAATCGTCTCGGTTCCGATGGTAAACACCCGCGACCCTCCCACGCGAAGGCGGAGTTGCAGTGTCTTGGTCAACTCATCGGAGAACTCAAGACCAAGCGTGTTGGTCTGAGTACTGCCAAAAGCGTTGCTGAACACGAAATCGGTAAACCCGTAATAGCCGCCGATGGTGACGTGCCTGGTGAGCCGATAGTTGACGTCCGCGCGAGCTTGCGCGCCGACGTCTCCGTAGAGAATGCTGGATTCGCGGTGCACCAGAAAGCCGGTGCCACCCAGGTCGAAAGAGAGGCGGGGGGTTTCCTGAATGATCAGATCGACGCCCGAACTGAGAGAGATCGTGGTGTTGTCAAAGAGTTGGGTGTTCGGGGTAACCAACTGGCTGGTGCCTGCGAGACTGAGATCGGTGGTGGCGTTGGGGAGCGTGTAGTTGTTCGAGAAAAGGCTCGCATTCTCGGAAAACGCCAGCGAGATCTTCTTGCTGAACTCGTGCTCATAAGTCGCCGACAGCAGGTAGTTGCCGCCATCGAAGTTGCTGTTTGGTCTGTAGGCGAAGGCGTCGCCGTGAAACTCGAGTTCAAAGGTATCGTGTTTGAGAACGCGGCGGCCAATGATTCCAAACCCGAGATCCGCGCCATAGTTCAGCGTGTTGGAAATCTTCCCCGTTGCGCTGTTGGTGGGACTTGTCAACCCGTTGTCGGCGATCGCAGAGAGGGAGAAATACGGGCGGAAGCGAAGCTGCTCATTTTCGAGCGGCGTGGTGGTGAATGTGCGGCTGAGGATCCCGGGGCCCGCATCGACGGGTGCGGCTTGATCGTCGGTGGTTCCCGTCGCGTCGGAAGGGGACGCGGGTGCGGTGTCCGGTTTCGTGGTAGGTTCGGTCGTTGTTGTTTGGGTTGGCGCGGCCTGCCCGCTCGATGACTGGTCATCCGGCTTCACGGGGGTTTCCTGTGCGCTCAACGCGGCGGCAAGCGACAGTAAGGCCAATAATCGACCGAAATACAGCATCTCCCTAGAAGTCTGACTGCAAAAACCCTTGCGTGTCAATCCAATTTCGTGGAACTGTACCGTCATATATTAGGTCTACTCACTCATGCCTAGCCGACTTGTACCAATTTTTGCGATTGCCGCCCTGTTACCGGCGGCGGAACTGCCCATTCGCGAGGTCGTACTTTATAAGCACGGGGTGGGGTTCTTTGAGCGCGCCGGGTCGATTCCCGCCGGCGAAACGGCCCGTCTGGATTTCAAGGTTTCAGAGATGAACGATGTCCTGAAGTCTCTGATCATCAACGGCAAGTCGGAACGCGTGACGGGCCTAAGGTATGACTCCAGCATTCCACTGGCGCAGACCCTGGCCGAGTTTCCATTCCGGATCGATGCCGGAGTGGCGCTGAGCGGTGTGCTGGATCAGTTGAAGGGCGCGCGCGTCGAGTTGCAGATCGGCAGCGAGCGGACCGACGGCGAGATTGTCGCGGCGCGCGTGGTGGCGGGAGATAAGGATCACGCCGAGCGCCAGCAGATTGTGCTGCTGGTGGATTCGGGCGCGATGCGCACGCTCGATTTGGATGCGGCCACCAGCATCGGCTTCACCGACCCTAAGTTGCAGGCGCAGTTTCGGGAGTATCTGGGGGCTTTGACGGCGGCGCGGTCGAAGGACAAACGGTCAGTGTATATCGACGGCAATGTGGCCGGCGCGCGGGATATTACGGCGGAATATATTATTCCGACGCCGATCTGGAAATCCAGTTACCGTCTGCTGTTTGGCGAAGGGGAACCGGTGCTGGAAGGTTGGGCGATTGTGGATAACACGACGGATGACGACTGGGTGAACGTGCAGATGGCGCTGGTTTCGGGCAAGCCGATTTCGTTTATCAGCGAGCTGTATTCGCCGCGGTACATTCAGCGGTTGCGTGCGGAGTTGCCGGAAGAGCAGGCGGTGGCGCCGGAGTTGCATGATGGCGCGATATTCAGCACATCATCAGGTTCGGTTTCGGTTAATGGTGTGGCCGGGGGATCGGCGGGCGGCATGCTCGGCGGAATTGGGCCGCCGGCGGCGCAACCAATGATGCAACGTAGCGGGGCAAGGTTCAAGTCCGCTCCGAGTTCCATCGCGGCCACCGGCGCAGCGTTTGAGATTGCCGATCTGTTCGAATACCGCATCGCGCAGCCGGTCACGATCAAGAAAAATCAGTCGGCCATGCTGCCGTTTTTGCAAAGCAAGATTAAAGGCCGAAAAGTGGTCCTCTACAGCGACCAGACTTCGGCGCATCCGCTGAATGCGGCGGAACTTTCGAACTCCACCGGCGAGACGCTGGACGGAGGCCCTGTCACGGTATTCGACGCTGGCGCCTACGCGGGCGAGGCTCTGGTGGAGACGGTGAAGGCCGGCGATAAGCGGTTGATCAGTTATGGAGTGGACCTGGGGACGCGCATCGCGACTACCCTGGAATCGGGCACCCTCGAAGAGCGCGAGTTCCATTTGAATCGCGGCGTGATGACGGTGAAGGTTTCTGTGGACCGCACGACGACTTTCACGATCCACAACGTAGACGCGAAAGCCAAGACGCTGATTATCGAAGATCCCATCGAGCAGGGGTTTACCGTGATCAGCAGCCAGAAGCCCACGGAGACGACGGCTTCGGTGCGGCGCTTTGAGGTGAGCCTGGGCGCGAAAGCGGACGTGAAGTTTCCGGTGGTCGAAGAACGGATCGACAGCGAAGAGCAGACGGTTTCGAGCCTGACCCCGGATATGCTTCTGGCTTACTCGCGCAATAAACATTTGAGCGATGCGGGGAAGCGCGGTCTGGGGCAGATTCTTGATGTGAAGAGAAAGATCACCGCGAATTCCTCGCAGATGGATCTGACGAGCGGGCAGATCCGCACGGCCACGTCGGATGAAGAGCGGATGCGTCGAAATCTGGAGAGCCTGAATCACGTGAGCGGGCAGCAGGAAGTGGTGCAGAAATATGCCGCGCAACTGGCGCAGTTGGAGACAAAGATCGCGACGCTGAACGACCAGGTGAACGATATCGGGAACAGGAGCGCGGCGCTGCAGGCGGAATTGAACGACCTGATCGAGAAGGTTTCATTTTGATGAAGCTGGCGATATTGGGGCACGGTAGCGTGACCAAGGCGCTGCTTCCGATTCTGGAACAGGATGGCCGGTTTGACGTGGCCGGCATTCATACTCGATCGAAGCCGGCGGCGGAGTCCGTGGAGGCGTTTCTGGATGGTGCTCGAGCCCACGCGCTGGTGGAACTGACCACGTTGAATCCGTGGACCGGCGAGCCGGCGATCGGTCATGTGCGGGCGGCGTTTGCGCGCGGGATGCATGTGGTGACGGCGAATAAAGGCCCCATCGCTTTCGCGTTTCATGAGCTGGATGGGGAGGCTACCGCGCAGGGCGTGCTGTTCCGTTTTGAATCCGCGGTGATGGATGGCGCGCCGGTGTTCAACCAGTTTCGAAACAATCTGCCCGGAGTGAAGGTGCTGGGGTTTGCCGGCATTCTGAACTCGACGACGAACCTGGTGATTGAGGCGATGGAGCACGGCGGGTCTTTTGAAGATGGTCTGGCGGCCGCGCGAGCGATGGGCGTGACGGAGGCTGACGCGTCTTATGACACCGATGGTTGGGATTCCGCGGCGAAAACCGCGGCGCTGGCGAATGTCCTGATGGATGCGCGGACGACTCCGCGGCAGGTGGATCGGGAAGGCATTGGGGGGCTGACTCCCGGGCGGGTTCGCGAGTTGGTGGAAAGCGGCCGGACGATCCGCCTGGTGAGCCGGGGTCGGGGAGCGGATCTCAGCGTTCGGGCTGAGGTGCTGGAGAGGACCGATGTGCTGGCTTCGGTGCGGGGAACTTCGAATCTGATTTTGTTTACGACGGATTTGATGGGGGTCGTGGGGACCGTTTCGATTGATCCGGGCGTGGAGCAGACGGCTTATGGAGTGTACCTCGATTTGCTGGATGTCATGGACTCCGCGTGCTGACCCTGAGGCTGCATCGTCAGCGAATTGTTTTTCTCACCTCCATCCAGATCTGGAAATAGGCCCACTCCGGCGGGGCGTTCGGTTCCTGGATGTGATCCGGCAGAAGAATCAAGTTTCCGGTTGAGAGCAGCGCCTGTCGCACCTTTGGATTCTGGTCCAGCTTGGCGCGCATGGCCTCGACGATGAGGCGGTAGTGCTCCCCCCTGGTCATGGATCGGTAGGGCATGCGGCGGCCTTCGAAAGTGACCCAATCAATACCCAATTTGCGCATGTTCGCTTCGCCGGCGTCGCCTGCTGCTTTGGCTGCAAATGCGGTCATTTGGGCGACCTCGGCGCGCGTGTGGGGATATTGGGCGGCAGTGCGGGGGTCATGGGGGCCTTCGGGGTAGAGCATCATCTGCCAGAAGCCCTCCACACTGGCGTAGCGTACGCCGTGCAGGGTAAAAGGCGTGGCGGCGAAATTCGACAGGATGCCGAGTTCGTTGCGCTTGGAGAGGATCACTTCGCCGGGTTTGGCGGCCTGCGGCAGAATTTCCCAATCCGGCTTGTGCGGGTCGGTGACCGGGGTGAACCAGTGCGCCGGATATTGGACGTTGAGGGCGAGCATCAGCAAGGAAGCGGCCAGGAGAGGCATCTGATTCAATGCTAAACTCAAAGACTGTGTGGAGTCCTCTGCGGCGGGTGATTCTCTGGGATTTCCCGCGAGCTTCGTGGCAGTACGACATTATGGTCGCGGCCATTGTGGCATTTATTTTTCTCACGCCGCGCGAATGGTTTCACGATCAACCCAAAGCTCCGCATTCGCACGAGGTGGCCTTGCTGCCCTCGCAGCGAGGGATGAGCGTTTTCTGGCTCTCACCAGCTCTGATCTCGCAAGTTCCCGAAGCCGCATCGGAACCGGAGCGGCTGGCCAAAGTGAGTGCGATCCTGAAGACGGAAACCGGGAAAACACAGAGCGTCACGCGGCTCGACCCCATCTACAACTCCGAACGTGAGTTAACGGGCTACATGGCCGTAGCCAAACCGTAGGCCGGAACATCTAACGTACGTATGTCGAAACTGGCTTTGTGTGTCTTACTGCAGCTTACAGCCGCGAAAGCCACTCCGCTTGATGACATTCTGACAAAAATGGACCGGGCGGCGGCAGCCTTCAAGAGCATGACTGCCGACCTGACGCAGACCGCATACACTTCTGCGATCGATGAAAGCCAGGTGTCGGCGGGGAAGATCAGGATTAAGAGAGATCGACCGGGGGAGACGCGCATGCTGGTGGATTTCAGCCAGCCCGATCTAAAGTCGGTGCAACTGCAAGGTAACCTGCTCGACATCTATCTGCCGAAGCTGAATACTGTTCAGGAATACAACCTAGGCCAGAACAGTTCGCTAATTGAGCGATTTCTCCTATTGGGCTTTGGAACTTCGCGTAACGAATTGACGGCCGCGAACGACATCACTTATGAGGGACCGGACACGGTGAATGGTCACGCGGCGGCGAAGCTTCTGCTGAAGCCGAAGGATAAAGAGGTGGCGAGCAAGGTTCAGAAGATCGAACTCTGGCTGGCCACGGACACCGGGTACCCTTTGCAGCACAAGATTTATCAAAGTGGTGGAGATTATCAGCTTTTTGTCTTCACTGATTTGAAGATGAACCCCAGCCTTGCCGACTCGGCTGTCAAGTTGAAACTGCCGAAGAATGTAAAGAAAGAGACTCCGGGCCGCTGATTTGTTTTGGCATGCCCATTGCAGTTGCTTAGATCAATGAAGACGGCGAACCGCCTACTCTATCTGGATTGGATGCGCGGCCTGGCAGCGGTGATTATGCTGCAGGGACATGTGTTCCACTCGTTCACGCGCAGCGATCTGCGAACGGGCGGACCGTACGTGTTCTCGCAATTCGTGGGCGGGATGCCGCCGGCGATCTTTCTTTTCCTTACAGGCGTGACGCTTTCCTTTCTGATGGACAGCCAGGCGCGTAAGGGCTACACGTTCTGGAAGCGCTGGTCGGGGTCACTGCGGCGGGCCGGATATCTGGTTGCGGTAGCCTTCGCTTTTCGCATTCAGTTGTGGCTATTTACGCGGATGTTCTCCGATACGAACAGCCCCTGGCAGGAGATGCTGAAGGTGGACATCTTGAATTGCATGGGGCTGGGAATCGCGCTGCTGGCCATAATGGCGCTCTTTACCACAGCGGAACGTGTCCGCTACTGCGCGATTGTGGGCTGCGCGATTGCGCTTGTTTCGCCTCTGATCACCCAGCTTGGCCCGTCGATTCCAGTACCGCTGCTGCGCGATTATTTTGTTCCCAACTCCGCCTACTTTTCCTTCTTCCCGTGGGCCGCATTTATCGCTTTTGGGATGAGCTTTGGATCGCTGATTCGCATTGTGAGCGAGGAGCAGATTTCCCGTGGAATGCAATGGGTGGCGTTGGCCGGAATCGCGCTGGCTTTTGGCGTGAGTGCGATTTCGGTGTTTGAGCCGGCCTTGTATCCGAAGAGCGATTTCTGGGTGGATGGGCCGGCGCTGATTTTTATCAAGCTGGGCGTGCTTCTGTTGCTGGCGGCATTCTCGTATGTTTGGCTGCTTCAGGCTTCGGCGCAGCGATGGAGCTGGGTGCGCCAGTTGGGGACCACGTCATTACTGGTTTACTGGGTTCACATCGAGTTGGTCTACGGTCACTGGTTGGGTTGGATGAAGATGAATCTGGATGTTGGCCAAACCGTAGTGGTGGCCGCTGCGATCACCGCTGCAATGGTGGGTTTGTCCTGGACGCGGACGTCATGGCCGCAGTTGCGGCCGGCGCTGGCGGCGTTCTTTGCACGGCCTACCCCACAGCGGGTTTCGGGCGATTAGTCGTAAGCCCGCCTTGCGGAAACTAAAGAATTAATCCAGCTATCCGATACTTCCTCTATAGGTGCACAAAACAAGCGTCACTATAGCCGTGGTCGCACCGCAGGAGCCCTTTACTTTTTTTGGAGATTTCTGGGAGGGCGTGTGGAGCGCGGCTTATGAACTTGCCCCGCTGGGTGTGCAGGTAAACAACATTCTGGTGGAAAGCCTCGACGCCGAACTGCAGGCGCAGTCTCTTGAGGCGTTGCTTGCGGCCTCGCCCGACGCGATTGTTCTGCTGCCGTCCGAATCTCAACGATTCGATAGTCTCATTGAGCGCCACGCGAGACAGGGGTCGCCCGTCGTGACCGTTTTCAACGACGCCCCGCTCAGCGGCCGCGCCTTATTTGTGGGACCGGATTATCGAGTCGCCGGCCGCCTGGCTGGGCAAATGCTGGAGAGCGTCCTTCCACCCCAGGGCCGTGTCGTGGCGCTGGCCGGATGCCGCCGGAACGCCCATCTCGAACAGCAATATGGAGGCTTTCTCGAAGCGCTTCGCGCCAGTCTCACTCCGTTTACATTGACGGAGTATGACACGGCGGAGGGTCTGCTCGCCGCCTTGAATTCGGCCGGGTTCTCGTTCGACGGCCTGTACGTCGGTTGCTCGGAAACACCCTTCCTCAATGAGATTCTGCGACGGGTGCGGCGTCCGGCTCGCGCGGTCACTTTCGGCCTTACGGACGTCACCAGACCGTATCTTGAATCCGGTACTTTGTGCGCGGTGATTGATTCCAGCCGCTACTACCAGGGTTATCTCGCGATGCAAAAGGCTTATGAATGCGTGCATGCGCGTTCTCTCGAATCCCGCTGGGTGTCGATTCCCACCTCCGTCATGCTGCCGGCCCACGCCACGATCGAGGGGCAGCGTGCCTCGACGTATCAGGTGATGGAGACGGTGTTGCGGCAGAGGACATGCCAACTGCAAAATTACAAGCAGGAACTCGATCTGGCGAATGCACGCCTCCTGCGGATTGCAGAGACCGATTCCGTGACGGGGTTGCTGAACCGACGGAGGTTCGATGAGCTTGTCGATGGGGCGGTCGCCGGATATAACGACGGAGATTCTCCGGTAGCCTTGCTGGTCCTGGCTTTAGACGATGCGGAGGGAATTGCAGGGCTTTTTGGGCAAAGGGCAACGGAACAGGCGGTTCAGGCTGTCGCCGCGGCGATCGGCGCGGCGTGCCGGCCGGACGACATCCTGGGTCGCACCGGACCTGCCGAGTTCGGTCTCCTCCTGCCTCAAACGCCTTTGGCGCTTGCACAGGCGGTTTCGGACCGGATCATCGAGTCCGTGAGCGATGCTCGCATGGCGGCTGATCCGGATCTCGTTTTCTCAGTCAGCGTGGGCCTGGTATGGACGCCGGTCCATGGGCGCACTGGAAGCGAGTTGAGGAGCGCGGCGCTGGCCTTGCCCGGCAAAATCGAACATTTCGAAGAACTCAGGAAGGCTGGATAAGCGGCTTTTACGCCGCCTTCGACTCGCGCTCAACGGCCGGCCGCGGCAACTCAGCAACCTTCACCGATTTCGCCACGCCCAGGGCTCGCAGGCAACGAATGCCAATCCACGTCATGTCGAATTCATACCATGCCAGACCATGACGCGCGGAAGTTGGATGCGCGTGGTGATTGTTGTGCCATCCCTCGCCGAAGCTGAGCAACGCCACAAACCAGTTGTTGCGCGAATCGTCACGAGTCGCGAACCGCCGCTGGCCCCAAAGATGGGTAGCCGAATTCACGAGCCATGTCGCGTGCAGCCCCATCGTCACACGGAAGAACAGCCCCCAAAGTAGGAACGGCAGGCCGCCCCATGCAAAAAGGAGAACTCCCAAAATGACCAGAGGCACATAGTGATACTTCGAAAGCAGCACCAGGAAGCGGTCTTTCGTCAGGTCCGGCGCGTACTTCTCGCACACAGCGGAGTCGTAATTCGTCGCGTCGCCCACCAGCATCCAGACGATATGAGCCCACCATTTGCCGTCACGCGGAGTATGGGGATCGCCATCTTTATCCGAGAATTGATGGTGCACGCGATGCGTCGCAACCCAGAAGGTAGGGCCGCCTTCGAGGGCCAGTGTTCCGCATATCGCCAGGAAGTACTCGATGGCTTTGGGAACCTTGTAGGAGCGGTGCGTCAGCAGCCGGTGGTATCCCATCCCAATCCCCAAGCTCAGGGAAACCCAGTATAAGCCCAGTGCGACGAAGAACGCAGGCCACGTGAAAAAGAATAGAGCCGCGATGGCTCCTACATGGAAAACGCCAAAGGCGATGGCGGAAGTCCAATTAATGCCGTCCCGATTCACAATCGGCGCGGCTTTCGTTGCAACCTTTTCGTTGAGCACAGGGGTCATGGGAGCCTGCTTTCACGCTATCGGCTTTTGAAGGCGGCGTGGGTAATAGTTGTGTACTTTCAGGAAAAGGCGCTATTTGACGACGAAATTGACCAGGCGATCGACCACCACGATGACCTTGACGATGGTCTTCCCTGAAAGCAACGGCGCAATTTTGTCGTGCTCCGCGGCGCGCGCTTTCAGTTCCTGCTCCGGCGTTCCATGTGGAACCGTTAACCGCCCGCGGAGTTTGCCATTCACCTGCAGAACGATCTCCGCGCCGGTCTCGCGCGCGCGATCCGCGTCATATTGCGGCCAGGGTTGTTTGAATACCGGACCGGCGAATCCCTGCCCGGTCCACAGTTCCTGTGCCAGGTAAGGCGCAAACGGCGCCATCATCAGCGTGAGAGCGCGGAGGGTTTCCTTCATCGCGGCCTGCGATATGGCGGATTCGTGCGCATGCAGTTCGTTCAGCAGTTCCATCAGGGCGGCAATAGAAGTATTGAAATGCCACCGGGATTCAAAGTCTTCCGTGATCTTCTTCAGCGTCTGATGCAATTTGCGCTGGACCGCGTCGTCCGCGGCGCCTGTTCCCGTCGAAACGGCATTTCGCGTCGCGAACCGGTAGACGCGGCCGAGGAACCGGGCAATCCCCTCGATTCCCGATTTGGTCCAATCCGATTCCTTCTCCGGTGGCCCGGCAAACAGAACGAACATGCGTGACGCATCCGCGCCGTATTCTTCAGCCACGTCATCCGCGCCGATCACGTTCCCCCTCGATTTCGACATCTTGGCGCCGTCACGAATCACCATGCCCTGCGTGAAGAGCTTGCGCACCGGCTCGTCGTTTTGGGTAAGACCCAGATCGCGCATCATTTTCGTCCAGAAGCGGGAGTAGATCAGGTGAAGAATGGCGTGTTCCACCCCGCCGATGTACTGATCGATCGGGAACCAATACGCGATCTTTTTCGAATCGAAGGGCGCGGAACCATTTTTCGGGTCGCAATAGCGATAGAAATACCAGGATGAATCGACGAATGTGTCCATGGTGTCGGTTTCGCGCCTGGCTGGGCCGCCACAAACCGGGCATTTCACATTCACGAATTCCGGGGCCGTGACCAATGGGGACTGGCCTTCTCCGGTCATGCGAACATCCGCCGGCAGCAGCACCGGCAGTTCCGCTTCGGGCACCGGAACAATACCGTCCACCGGACAATGAATCACCGGGATCGGCGTGCCCCAGTAGCGCTGGCGCGAGATGCCCCAGTCTTTGAGCCGGAACGTAATGGATGCGGCCCCAAAACCTTCGTTCTGCGCGCGGTGAGTCATCCGGCGGCGAGCCTCTTCACTCGACAGGCCCGAATACGGCCCGGAGTTTTCCACGAAACCGTCAATTTCTAGCGCGGTTTCGAGATGTTCCAGCGCGCCCTCTCCAGTTGCGCTGATCACCGCGCGCACCGGCAGGCCGTACTTTACACAGAATTCAAAGTCGCGTTGATCGTGCGCGGGCACGGCCATAATCGCCCCAGTGCCGTAGCCGGTGAGCACGAAGTTGCCGATCCACACGGGCAGCAATTCGCCGCTAAAAGGATTCCGCGCCTCTAACCCGGTCGCGAATCCTTCCTTTTCGAAATCGCCCGGCCCCCCCGCGGCCCGCGCATCCACCATGGCCTTCGCACGCGCCTGCGCAGTCGAGTCCAGAAGCTCCGCAACCAATGAGTGTTCCGGCGCGAGGATCAGGCAGGTCGCGCCGTAGATGGTATCGATACGCGTGGTGAACACGCGTATATTGCGGCTGTCGCCGCAGATCGCGAAGTCGACTTCAGTGCCAGCGGAGCGCCCGATCCAGTTGCGCTGCATCGTGAGGACGCGCTCCGGCCAGTTGCCTTCCAGTTGCCGCATGTCGTCCAGCAGCTGGTCTGCATATTTAGTGGTACGCAGGAACCATTGCTCCAACGCGCGCTGTTCCACGGGTGTGGTTTCATGACGCCAGCAGCAGCCGTCCACCACCTGTTCATTGGCCAGAACGGTGCAGCACAGCGGGCACCAGTTCACCAGCGCTTTCTTGCGGTAGGCGATGCCGCGCTCCAGCATCTTGAGAAAAAACCACTGATTCCACCGGTAGTAGTCGGGCTCGCATGTGGTGACTTCGCGAGTCCAGTCGAACGAGAAGGCGAAGCGGCGATACGTCCGCTTCATCTTCGCGATGTTGTTCAGTGTCCATTCGCGCGGCGGCCGCTGGTTGGCGATTGCGGCATTCTCCGCCGGCAGACCAAATGCATCCCACCCCATGGGATGTAGAACGTTGAAGCCGCGCATCCACATGTAACGCGCCAGCGCGTCCCCGATCGCATAGTTCTTGATGTGGCCAATGTGCAGTGCGCCGGACGGATAAGGCAGCATCTCGAGCACGTAGTATTTCGGCTTGGCGGAGTTCTCCTCCGCGCTGTAGAGAGCGTCTCCAGACGCTTCCCAGGCATCTGCCCACTTATGCTCAATCTCCAGGAAGTCGTATACCTTTTCAGCCATCGCGCGCTTATTTGCCTTTCAGTTTCATGGGAACGGCTGCCAGCCTCTTCAGAGTCTCAAGGTCGCGACGGTCGTCGCCTTCCTCATCCACGGGAGTTTCCAGGATGAAGGGTTTCTCTCGAAGCCGGGGGTGCCGCAGGAGCCGGCCGAAGCCTTCCTCGCCAATCTGCCCTTGTCCAATGTTGGCATGGCGGTCGAGACGAGACGCCAGCGCGCCTTTCGAATCGTTCGCATGAATCACGCGAACGTGTTCCAGACCAAGTATGCTGTCGGCCTCCCGCAGCGTTTGCGCGAGTCCAAGCCTGGTCGAAATGTCGAAGCCGGAAGCGAACAGGTGACACGTGTCCAGGCAATAGCCCACAGGGACATCGCTCAACTGAACCAGTAAATCCCGCATGGCCCGCAGTTGCTGGAATTTCCCGCCAAGTTGCGCTCCCGCACCCACCGTATTCTCGATCAGCACCGTGATGCCGCGCATATCCAGCTCCGCGGCAGCCTCGTTCACGCCCAGGACGAAAGCGGCAATCCCTTCTTCCGAACTCCACAATTTATGGTTGCCGGGGTGCGTGACCAGGTATTCTGCTCCAATCTGCGCGGCGCGCTCCAGTTCCCCTCGAAAGGCCCGGATGGATTTGTCGCGAATCACTGGGTCGGGCGAGGCGAGATTGATCAGATAGTTCACGTGTATAACAAGGGGATGCAGGCCGAACCGCTGGCGGGCGTCCTGAAATCGGCGCACATCGTCGGGGTCGAGCGAGTGGGCAAGCCATTGCCGCGGGCTGGCTGAGAAAATCTGGAATGTATTCGCACCCAGCTCGTAAGCTCGTATTGCCGCCTTTTCGAGCGAGCCGGCGCGCGAGGTGTGAATTCCAATACGAATAATGCCCATCCTTAGAAACGGCGATCAGCGGAACTGTACCGGATCGTTCCGATTGATATCTGGTTGCAAACAAGTTTTGCTAAACTTAACTACACAAAGGGGCTTAGCGATACGCTCGCGATCTTCAGGAATGCGGGATTCTTTACAACGGATGGTGGTCGCCGGTGCAATCTGGACGCTGCTGCCGTGGTGCGCTGTCGCCGCGGGCGGACACTGGATTCCCACGGGCCCATTCGGCGGGAACGCGGAATCCATTGCCGTGAGTCCCGCGAACTCTTCCATCCTGATTGCCGGTACGAAGAACGCCAACCTGTTTATATCAAAAAACGGCGGAGAAAAGTGGCAGTCCATCGCATTTCCTCGCCAGTATTCAGCCATGCTCCACATGCTGGTAATGGATCCGTCGGACCCGGCGGTGATCTATGCGGCGGTGGCCGACGGCACTTTGCCCGGTTTGTACCGCACACACGACAGCGGAAAAACGTGGCAAGCCGTGAAAGGCCTGGGCGGAGCTGAAGTGTATTCCCTGGCGATTTGGAGTAAGAATCCACATGTGATGGCTGTGGGTATGCGCGACGGTGTACGCCTGACGCATGACGGCGGCGCCACATGGCAGCCGATCTCTCCGGCCGGAAACATCGAATTGCAGCCTGTGGTTTCGGTCGCGTTTGATCCGAACAACAGCGATGTGCTTTACGCCGGCACGCCGCGCCTTCCCTGGAAGACATCCGACGGAGGAGCAAACTGGACCCTGATTGCCGATGGCATGTCGACGGATTCGGACATCATCACCTTGCGCGTCGATCCCAACAAGCCTTCGCGCGTTTTCATCGGGGCGTGCAGCGGCTTCTGGCGCAGCACCAATGGTGGTGCGCTTTGGTCGAAGATGAGCGGGATCCCCTTTACTTCGCGGCGCACCTACGCGTTCGCGCAAGACCCGCAGCATCCCGAGGTGATTTTCGCGGGCACCAGCCGCGGCCTCTATCGCACTCTGGATGGCGGCGCGGAATGGAAAGACATTGCCCCGAACGAGATTAAAGGCCTGGCCGTCTCGAATGGAACTTTGTACGTCGCCTCGGCCGATAGCGGTCTGTTCAAGAGTACGGATCGGGGCGAGACGCTGGCGCCGATCAACGACGGGTTCACCAGCCGGAACTTTGCGCCCATCAGCGAGGCGGGCGAGCATATTTACACCGGGACCAACGCTGAAGTTGACTCCGGCGCGGTTTTCCGCAGTTCGGACGGCGGGCTGCATTGGGAGAAGATTGCCGACCCGGCGTCGTTTGGATTTGGCGGCATCCTGGCGGTTGTGCGGACTCGGGCCGGTACACTATTGACTGCGACCGCGACCGCGCTTTATCGTTCGACGGACCGCGGCAGCGAATGGACGCGGACGACGATATCGGCAAAAGCCGCGGAACTTCCGGCGGCCCGGACGAGCCCCAAGTCCGTTCGCAAGGGAGAACCGGCAAAAGTAGCGAACCGGAAAAATACCGCGCCCCCGCCATTAAACCCTGTTCATCTGACTTCTCTCTGTGCTCTCGAAAATGCGATTATGGCGGGTACGGAAGCGGGTTTATACCGGAGCACCGACGAAGGATTGACGTGGTCGATGGCGGCTGCCGATGGCGCTTCGATCATCAGCCTCCTGGCGGGCCGTGAAGCCCTGGCCCTGACGCCCGGCCGCTTGCTGGTTTCCGAGGATGACGGAGCAACATGGATGGCCCGTCATTTGCCGTTCTTTAGCGATGTCTACGGCGTGGCTGCCTCCGGGAAGGTAATTCTGGCCGGAACATCGAGAGGCGTCTTCCGCAGTGAAGATGGCGCTATGACATGGCAAGCCGCGGAGTCCGGGCTGCCCGTCGCCAGCGTTACGTCGATAGCTATGGACCGGGCCGACCCGAGTTTGGCTTTTGCGTTTGAGTATGGAAGCTTTTATGAATCGCGAGATGGGGGAAAAACATGGCGGCGCTCGGAGGAAGAAGGCCTGGGCGGAGCTTCTGTTCGCAATCTCGCGATCACTTCACAGGGGCCGCGGCACTTACTTGCGGTCACGGCAACGCGTGGGATTTTTGTCCGGGAACTGGATGGAGAGAGGTTAACCAGTTCAAGTTTTCCGGAAGTTGATTTAAGAAAGGACCGATATGTTGAAAACCAGCAGAACGACAAAACGCCTGCTTTTTAGTCTTCTTGGAGCCAGTCTGGCGCTGGCAGGTACCGCATTTGCGCAGGATGCTTCGACGACGCAATCTACTACGACCGTCGATCTTCCACCACCCGGCACATCAACGTTTGAGTTGCCGCGTGCCCAGGATTATGAGATCGGCATTTTTGGAGGAGCGGACTTCTGGAAGCGCAAGTTCGATCCGCTCCGCACCGGGCTCGCTCCCAGCGGCGTGATCGGTATTTTCGCAACCGAGAATTTTGCGAAGTATCTCGGCCTCGAGCAAAGCCTCACTTATTCGCAGAATCCGATCCACTTCACCCCCGACTTCAACGGCGCAATCCAGCAGTTCCAACTCTCTCAGAGAATGTGGATGTTCCAGAACAGCCTGCTCGTTTATTTCAAACCGAAGCGATCGGCGGTCCGTCCCTATTTGAAGGCTGGCGCTGGCTTGATTTCGTACCGCCCCACCGATGATGCTTTAGCGATCGTCGAGAATCCGGCGAACGTCTCGTTGGGAGCGTACAACATGGCCGCCGACACGCGTTTCGCCGCTACCTACGGATTTGGCCTCAAGGTCCGCTTCAGCGATCACTTCGGGTTGCGTGCGGAGATACTTGGTATTATTTCGCGCGAGCCTCATTACGGACTTGCGGAGTTCGGGATCACGCCCGCCGAAGTGCAGAGCGGCAGCGTACCGAATTCCGGGACCACAGGCTCCGGCGTGACCGGACCACTCATCTTCATCCCGCCAAACGGAATCTTCAACGGCGTTCAAGCGACAGGCGGTATCTACTATGTCTGGGGCGGCAAGGAAACAATTTCCCTGCCGGTTTCCAAGGCGTGGGATGGCGTGAGCATCGCGGCTTCGGGCAACAACGTTTGCGCCGGCACCCCGATCACGGTTACGGCTTCCATCAGCAATCCAAAATCGTTTGCGGTTCCGAACTACCGCTGGACGATCGACGGTCATGATGCGGACTCGCACACCAGCACTCTGACGGTTCCCACCGGTTCCGGCGGCTCACATCAGGTCGCTCTCACGGTGGTGGACAGCCAAACGCTTTCCAAGTCGGTTGTTCCCGCGGTTTCCATCATGATCCGGGCGCATACGCCTCCGACCGTTACCGCGAGAGCCGCCAAGAACGAATTGGCCTTTAAAGAGTCGACGCAGCTTTATGCCACGCCTCAGGCTGGCGATTGCGCCGGCGCGCTTTCCCTCTCGTGGACAGCTTCGGAGGGGACAGTGTCCGGTACCGATACGGCGACTTACGATTCGTCGAGCGTACAGTGCGCGAACGATGGCGGCACCAGACCGGTGAAGGCCACCGTTACCGTAACGGATGACAAGGGCGGCAGCGCCACGGCCGAAGTAGACCTTACCGTGAAATGCCCCCTTCCAGGCTTTGTCCAGCAGGATGACATCATCTTCCCGACGGGCAACTCCCGCGTGAACAACTGCGGTAAGCGCATTCTGATTGATCAGGTGTATCCGGCCCTCACTTCCGGTCAATACGCCAACTACGACGTCGTGCTCGTCGGCCACGAGGGCAATGAAAAGGTTGTCCCGATGCGCGGGAAACGGCGCCGCAAGGCTGCTGAAGAAGCGGCCACCAACCTTGCAATGGAGCGCGCTCTGCATGCGGCCCAGATACTGGCGTCCGCCGCCGGTGTTTGTCCCAAGCCGGGTATCGACCCCAGCCGCATCAAGATCGCGACCCTCGGGGCCGGTCAAGGTCCGGATCTGAAGAAACCGGCCTGCGCGGCTTCCATCCTGGAGCGCAAGGGCTCTAAGATCACTTCCTCTGACGATCAGTTGAAGGATCAGCGCGTGGAGATCTGGTTTGTGCCTAAGGGCGCGAATCTGCCTCCGTCTGCCGGGAACGCCCAGCAGGCACCTGCAACAGTGACAGCTGACTGCCCGAAATAAGTAAAGGGTAGTTCAGTATAAGGCCCACCGGACGAAAATCCGGTGGGCCATTTTCTATGGTGCCTGCATGCTCGATTACGAACAATACTTGATGCAACTGCCCGCCGAAGTGGCGTTCGGCTACAGCAGTGTATCCATCTGCCGGCCATCAGAGTTACGAGAGCGTCAGGTAGGCTTTTCCATACATCCTGACGGAACGAACCTCTGTGGAGATGGTGACGGGGACTGGCTTAGAAACTGGCTCGTGATAGGCTTCGAGGGCGAATGCGGAGATCCGATCTTCATCGACAAAGCAGCACCGGGATATCCCGTCTACACGGTCGGGCACGGTGAGGGCCGATGGGATCCGAAGCCAATTGCAGTATCACTGGACGGGCTACGAGCGGCTCTAGCGGGTGACGAAGGCGGCCGAAGGTAGAGAAACTCCTGTCGCACTGGAGCAGCGCCCAATCTCGGCCGAAGAACGAGATGCCATCTTGGCGCAAATTCAGCAGCATAACCCTGGTATCGATCTATTCTTCTGGGCCCTCATGATGGACGGCGATCTGGAACATCGCTAACTATCTTCTGAAAAACTCCGAGATCGGAACCGAAAAGCCACGCAGCTTTTCCGAAGTAACCAGTTGATCGCCATCCAGCCGGAAGCCTTGTTTCTCCCGCCAAATTGTCAGGCTCTCAGTGGAAGGAAAAATCCGCCAAAATTCGACTCCGGCTTCCAGATAATCGCGAAGCTTCCTATCCATCTGTTCGGGAGACTCGGTGCCGGAGATGATTTCGATGGCCACGTCGGGAGCGATAGCAGTGGCTCGGTTCTCCCACGGAATTCTGCGGACGCGCTCGTCCGACACCCACGCGACATCCGGAATCCGAGCCCGGCTCAAGCCTAAAGTGAACACGGCCTCCGAAAAAGGCTGTCCGGACATGGTTCGAAGATGGTACTTGACCAGGATCACAAACACCCTCGATTTGATCAGTTCGTGAATCGCACCTGCTGTTCCCACGACTATCAACTCCCCATCGCTGAGTTCGTAATGCTTCCCGTCCGGCAGCGCGGGTAGATCCAGCAGTGCGTCCGGCGTAAGTGTGACCGTCTCGGTGGGCATGGCATTCCTTCTCTCTTCCAGTGTCCGTTTTTCTATTCTTCCGATCAAGCCCGGTCGAGGCTGCTTTCAGGCCACATGAGCAGCTTCCCGCGCCGCATGCCCCGATGCTGGAAGGCGGACGAAGAACCTTGCCCCTGGCGTGTCTTTTTCACCAACCCATAGTTGCCCGCCATGATCCAATACCGTCTGACGGGAGAGCGCAAGTCCCAAGCCAAGGCCGCTGCGTTTTCCATGGCTGAAGAACGGGAGAAACAACTGTTTGCGAACTTCTTCTGAAATCCCGCTCCCGTTGTCGTCGATTTGAATGAGATAAGCGCCCTCTTCTTCGCGCGCCGAAATGCGGACCAGCCCCCCATCGGGAGTCGCCTCAAGCGAGTTGCTGATCAGGTTCAGGAAGACGCGCTCCATGCGCGAGCGTTCGAGCGGCAACTCATACTCGGCCGGAATATCGATCTGGATCTCAGTCCGCTGCGCTTCGGGAGGTTGGACAATCAACCCGCGCGCCGCTTCCACGATATCCAGCAGATGACAGGTCTCGATCGGTTCCGCCTTGCCGCGAACCGTGTCCGTCAAGTCGCGAAGCATTTCCAGTACATGCCGGGATGCGCGGTAGATACTCAGCGCCAGGCGGCGGGATTGCGGCGGGGAAAGATTCTCATTGTCGGCCAGCATCTCCGCGCCTCCGTAGATGGCGGCCAGCGGATTGCGAAGATCGTGCACAATGGAACTCGACAGGCGTCCGATGGTATTCAGCCGCTCTTGCGTGATCAGTTCCTTGCGGGCTTGCTGAATGGAATCCGACATCGCGTTGAAAGTGCGCGCGAGCCGGCCCAGTTCGTCGTCACGGCCGATGTCGAGCCGGTAGCCGTAATTGCCGCGCGAGATCTCCGCCGCCGCTGCGTCCAGCCGGTGGATGGGGTCGATGATATGGCGGGCTAGTGCGTAACTGACCAGAAGAGCCATCAGGATTGCGAACACTAGAATCAGCGCGATGCGTCCGCGCAGTTCGCTGAGATGCCGGTCCGTCGCCGCCAGCGAACGCAGGACGGTGAGACTTCCCGCGGGCTTCCCGAACAAGTCGAGCAGCGGCTCCGTCAGCAAAGCGTACCGCGTGTCGCCGATCTCCACCGATGAGCCCGCCAAACTTGGGGGGACGGCGTGAAGCGTGGTGGCTACCGCGCGCCCCCCGGCGGAGAAGAGGAAGTCACTGCCTTCACTCGCCTCGGCCAGGCTTCCCGCGAATTGATCGTTCACCTCAAATCCGGTTACCAGAATGTTGAGTAACGCCGGTCCGGATGCGGAGTCCACGTACACCGGAGTCAGGATCGTGTAATACAGCCGGCCGCTTTCCACCGTGAACCCGGCCACCTGCTTCGGGAAGCCGAGGCTCGCGCGAGGGATCGCCAGAGCCAGTCCAGGGAAGGGCTGGGCGGATGCGCCACCGCCCCCCAGCGAAGCAATGACCCGGCCTAACGGATCAACAACCAGGAAAACGGCATCTTCGCGGGAGACGCGAGACCAAAGGTCCGAAGCGGTATCGCGAATGGTGGCGGCGTCGCCGGTCTTGAAGGCTCCCCGCACATCGGACATCGTGCTGAGCAATTCACTGGCGCGTTCCAGGCTCTCAGCCCGCGTGTGCCACAGAAACTCGAAATCGCGCAGGCTGAGCCGGACCTCTTCCTGAACGCTCTGCTGCGTGTTGCGAACGGCGAACTGGGCGATCAGGTACGCGGTGGCTCCGAAGAGAATCACGGTAGCGGCCGAGGTGGCGAACAGGACGCGCCAAAGTAGAGAGGGCCTCGACATCTCAGTGCACCGTGTACGGACTTTCCGATTCCGGCGAGTATGGCTGCCCGTGCTTATTGGCGTGTGCGCTCGGCAAGTAACCCGTTTCCCAAATCCGGATCAGCGGCAGCACTTCGCGAGCCTCTTGCACGTCCACTTCTTTTGTAAGAGCCGCCAGTGTCTCCGGGGTGGCGCGTTCGAAGAAGATGTCCTCGCGATAGCGGCCGGCTGGGACATCGGGGAGTATGAAGCGGCCCGTTCGATCGGATACGGCGTAGTACGGGGTGTCGACCACCACGATGACGGCGGACATCGCCGGGTGAATATTGCAGAAGATCCGGACAACTCCCGGACGGCGGAACGTGACCGTCTTCGATTTTCCCGGGGGGTAGAGAGCGAGATCGAACACCTGTCCGTTGAAGTTGGAGAAAGCGTTGTGGAAGATCGGGTCGAGGTTGGGAAACTCAACGGAACTCCCCATGGAAATGGGCAGAATGTGCGGGGTGAAGGTCTTATTCTTCTGGATCATGCGTTCATGCCGTGGCGTCGTCGCTTCGTGACCATCCAGCGGTTCCAGCCAGACAACGACACCGGAACGATCGGCCATCTTCGATGACCCGATTAGCTCTACCGTACCGCTGACCGTGGCGGCGCAGAGCGTCCCTACCATCCCACAGCAAGCGAGGACAGCTAGCCTAGAACAGATAACCGATGGCAAGGTCATAGTGATTCTGAATGGTATGCGGCTGCGCTACATAGCCCAGGCGTTCCTGCAATATTTCCGCCGCCACCAGCACGTTCGGGGCAATGCGATAAATTGCGTTGGCAGCGCACGAACCGGAGTGTGCGCTCGAGCCGGCGGCAAGATCCGACTCCCGCGGCGCGGTGAAGCCGCAGAACGTATTGAGCGTCAGCCGCGGCGTTACCGTGAATGCCAGTTGCGACCATCCCCCGACCCCATGCACGGCGATCGGCGTCTGGTAAGGAAGAACCGTAAAACCGTCCACAAAACCACCCAGCTCCGACATGTTGTGGCCGCCGAAGAAGAGGCCCGTGAGGTGCACCCACTTGTTCGGAGACACACCCCAATCGAGCGTTGCTATTCGCGAAGGCACGCTATAGCCATTGACGTGTGTGGTGCTTTCATGGAAGCCGGGGGCAAAATCGAAGCGGACATTGTCGCTGAAGGAGTGCCAGAAATTCGCGCGGCCCTCAATCGCAGGCCGGGACGGGTCGAGCGTGTGGACCAGATAGCTGGGAACGTAGCCGGATTGCTCATCCGTTTCAATTAACGATCCCGCAACCTCTATGCCGCTTGACGCGCCAAGCCGGAATCGTTCAACGTATCGAACCTGCGGTTGCCAGAGCCAGAAGTTGCCCTCGCTCGCGAGCGCGGGAATGGCGACTTCCGCCAGGGAATCCGGCTGGCGCGCCGAGATTAACGGCCTATCCTGCCCGACGCTGATCGAGCGGGAGTCCCAGTCGAAGTTCACAATACCGCGCCGTAGATTGAGGGTGTAATTCTCGCCATCGGGTCCGTCCAGAAAATCCATATCCAGGTCTCCCCAGATGCGGCCGCCTCCTGGCAGGTCCGGTCCGCTGAACGAGATGCCCAGTTGCGATTGGCCCAGCGTGGCGCCAGAGCGATCCGGACCTGTCAGGAGGGTTGAGTAATCATTGGGGGCGTTCGCGGCTTTGTTGTTGAGAAACGTGTTGAAGAGGGCCATCCCAGTGAACTTCAGCGGCATCCGCTGAGACGCTTCCACCTTGGTTTGCGCCTGCTCCTCAATGCGATTCTCGGCCACGTCCAGCCGCTCCGATTCGGGCGTTGCTGCGGCTGGCGCGGCCGCATGGGCCTGCGCTAATTCGGCGCGCAGAGAATGAATCTCCTGCATCATTTCTTCATTCTGCTTCTCAACGGCCTCCAGCCGTTCGAGAATTCGCTGAAGCGTCGCCTGTTGCGCGTCACCCGTTTGGGCCTGAAGATAAAGGGCGCTGAGAAGAACCAGCAGAACCGTTTTTCGCATGAAGAATCCGCTCCAGTTGGAGGCAGATGCCGACTGGAGAGCAAGGCTTCTCGAAGAAGGCATCCGCCCCGAGTTCAAGGACGCGACCCGGCGTCCGTGGGTGAGTGTCGGCGCTGAGAACGATGATGGGGGTCCGCGCGCAGGAATCGTTCCGGCGCACCAGGGCGATCAACTCGAATCCGTCGACGCCCGGAAGGTGAAGATCGGTGATCACCGCGAGCGGCGCGCCAAGCGCACCCAGAATGTCCAGGGCGCACGCGGCGTCGCGCGCATAGTGTACCGGACAGCGGTAGTGTGTTTCCAGCGCCATCTGCAGAGCCGTTACGGCATCCTCGCAATCTTCCACCAGGAGGATAAATGGCGATGATCTCATGTCCCGAAATCTCAAGGGTTGAAGCGGTATCCGAAACCATGCATAGTCAGCAGGTAGCGGGGCGCCGCTGGTTCCGGCTCCAGCTTCTGCCGCAGCTTCACCATGTGAGCGTCCACCGTTCGCGTGTTTGGATAGGACTGGTATCCCCAAACGCTGTTCAGAATCTGATCGCGGCTGATGATGCGCCCTGGGTTTTGAATCAGAAAAGTCAGCAGATTGTACTCGGCCGGGGTGAGCCGGATCTCCTCACCATTTCGAAAGACCAGGCGGCGATCGGTATCCACCTCGACGTCGCCGAAGCGGCAGATGCGCTGCCTGTCCGGCGATACGCGCCGCAAAACCGCGCGGATGCGCGCCATCAGTTCCCGTGTCCCGAACGGCTTGACGACATAATCGTCTGCGCCGATCTCGAGCAGGATCACCTTGTCCACTTCATCACAGACCGCGCTGAGCACGATGATAGGCGTGGTCATCTGGGCCGCGCGGACAGCTTTACAGAGGTCGGAACCGTTCATCTCCGGTAGTCGCAGATCGGTGAGCAGAAGATTGGGGCGATGAGCGACAATCTGGTCGTAGCCCTGCCGGCCATCGCTCGCGAGGATGGGCGAGAAACCCTCACGCTCCAACATGACGGCGATCGTTTCGCGGAGGCTTTCGTCATCTTCGACGACAACGATCTTTTGCATATTGACTACTTCCAGCGTAGCGGGCTAACAGGCGGATTTGTAAGGCATCAGGTTGAATTTACAAGATCTTTGCAAGCCACGCGTGTTTTGGCAACATTATTGCTGGTCATTCGTTGAGCCGGGAGGCCGCAAATGCTTTGGACTATCTTCGTTATCCTTCTCGTGCTCTGGCTCTTAGGTCTGGTCAGCTCCTATACGCTGGGCGGATTTATCCACATCCTGCTCATTCTGGCGATTGCCGTGGCGCTGGTCCAGATTGTTTCCAGCCGCAGGACTGTCTAAGGGACCACACTCGCACGTTTTACAGGCTGGCCACCGGCCCGATACATGGCTAGCTTCTCGGCCGCCTTCCGGCGTGCTTCGTCGCTGATCTTAATGTGGTTTTCCACACCGATCGCGCCCGCGCTGTGGGCCATTCGCGTGGCTGCCCCCTTGTGTTGAATCACGTTGGTCTTGCCTTCAAACGTGGCCACCTTATTCTTTACGTGAACCGTAAAACCTTCCGGGCCGATCTTCGCCGATTTCGCGAGCTTCGCACGGATCGCAAATTCAATCTGCGAATCCGTCAGTTGCGTGTTCTGGATGGGGTGACGACCGGTGTTGGCAGCCGGAAGCGCCTGGTTCCATCCCGCGGACGCGGCGATTAGAACCAAAACGGGGACGATGTTGAGTCGCATAACCGTTCGATGGGTGCCTCGATCATAGCGCCAATCTGCCGGATTTCGCGTATCCCTTCAGCCGAACAGGAATACTGCGACTTCAGCCCGCAGATTCGGCAGCCAGGTGATACGCCGTTCGCCGGTGAGGAACTCGCGATGGTCAATCCGCAGTCCTTTGTTTTCCGCGAGGCGCTCGAAATCGGTGATGCTGAGGAAGTGGATATTGGGGGTTTCGTACCACTCATACGGGAAGGCTTGCGTGCGCGGGCTGCGGCCCGTGAACAGCATGCTGGCGCGCACGCTCCAGTGCCCGAAGTTGGGGAAGGAAACGATGGCGCGCTTGCCTACGCGAAGCATTTCTTCGATCACCCGCACGGGTTGATGGGTTTCCTGCAAGGTCTGGCTCAGGACCACATAGTCGAAAGCGTTGTCGGGGAAGTCGGTGAGGCATTCATTGAGATCGCCCTGGAACGCGGACACTCCGCGGGCAATGGCGCGGCGGACGCGGGCAGGCGAGATCTCGACGCCACGCGCCGTGACCTGTTTTTGCTCGATCAACCACTCCAGTAACTCTCCTTCGCCGCAACCGAGGTCGAGCACGCGGCTCTTTGGGGTGACGATCCGTCCGATGACGGCGAAATCGCTGCGCCCGGCGAGTGGCGTCAAGCCGCGGCCCCAGCGCTTCCAGCCAAATTGCGGAACGTGCTCCGGAGGAACCCTCGAATCAGTTCTGTCTGCTCCTCCACATCCACCAGGAAAGCGTCGTGCCCATAGTTGGTGGGCAGTTCGCAGTAGGCGACATCGTGGTTGCGCCTGCGGAGCGTGCGGACGATCTCCTGCGATTGATAACTTGGATAGAGCCAGTCCGATGTGAAGCTGATCACCAGGAACCGGGTGCTGACGCCTTCAAATGCGTCGGCCAATGACGCTGTGCCAGTCGAGACATCATAGGTATCCATGGCTTTGGTGATGTAGATATACGAGTTCGCGTCAAAGCGCGTCACGAACTGGCTTCCCCGGTACCGCAGATAGCTTTCTACTTCGAACTCCGGAGCCACGTCGATTGCGGTCGCGGGCTGGTCTTTTCTGCGGCGGCCGAACTTCTCCCGCATCGATTCGTCGCTCATGTAGGTGATGTGACCGACCATGCGCGCTACCGACAATCCGCGCGCCGGCGCTGCGCCTTCGTAGTAATCGCCGCCGTTCCAATCCGGGTCGGCCATGATCGATTGGCGGCCTACTTCGTTAAATGCGATCTGCTGCGGGCTATGGCGCGCCGTGCTGGCAATCACGATGACCGAGCGCACGTTCTCGGCAAAGGACACGGCCCATTCGAGCGCCTGCATCCCTCCCATGGAGCCGCCGGCGACGGCGAGTAACTGCCGGATGTCCAGCGAATCCACCAGCATCTTCTGCAGGCGAACCATGTCCCGAACGGTGACGGCGGGGAAGGACATGCCCCACGCTTTCCCGGTGGCCGGGTTGATGGACGCCGGACCCGTAGTGCCCTGGCAGCCCCCGAGAATGTTAGAGCAGATGACGAAGTATTCGTCCGTGTCGAACGCCTTGCCGGGGCCAATTGAGTTATCCCACCAACCCGGCTTGCCAGTCTCCCGACTCATGCCCGCGGCATGCGCGTCGCCCGTAAAAGCATGCACCACCAAAACGGCGTTGCCGCGGTCGGCGTTCAGAGTTCCATAGGTCTCATAGGCCACCTCGACAGGGTCGATGTGGGCGCCGCTTTCGAGAGTGATTCCTTCAAAACGAGCAATCTCGGTGGAGACAATCATGGTCCTTGCTTGTCATATTAGCGCTCTCGATCAGAAGTGGCAGTGCGATTCGCCGGGATGCGAAGTTCGCCGGCGTAGAAGCGGCGGTAGCCAACTTACTTGATTTCCGGGTCGCTCGCCGTAGCCGGCTCGGAGCCAAAATGCTGGTGAATCTCGCCGCTCTGATCCGAGTAAAACGTCTTGCTGCCCGTGTTGTTGTAAGCCACCGGGTCGGCGTTGATCTGGTAGCCGGTGGGGGTGGCTTGCAGGGTATATTTGTATCCGCCTTTTTCGCCCTTGGCCAGATCGCCTGAGATCAGATCCGCCGCCGACGCATTGGGGGAGCCGCTCGACGGCTTGCCGAGCTCGGTCAAAGATTGCGGGTAGCGGCCAAAGGTGGAATAGTACTGCGCCTCGGCGGATTGCAAAGTCTTGACGGTGGCGGTAGCTCCCATTTCACGCGCGGACATCGTCGCCTTGTTGAATCGCGGGAGTGCGATGGCCAGGATGATCAGGATGATCGAAATGACGATCAATAGTTCAATGAGCGAGAAGCCTCGCGTTTTAGGTGCGTTTCTGGTTTTCACGATCAACTCCAACCTATTAGGATATGACGTCGGCGAGCCGGAAACGTGCAGGCGTTCGGAGGAAGCTTCCGCCACTCCGTCTTTAAATTCACCGGCCGAAAATCATTTCACCAATTTCATTTCCCAGCCGCTCAACCTCGGACGGATCGTCACACTCGCGATAATGCCTAATCTTTTTGAAGAACTGATCGCGCTTCTGTTGCTCAGCTTCAAGACCATACGTCAGCAAGCGCGCCAGAAATGCGCTCCGGCTCACCCCGGCGCGTTCCGCCCTCGCCTCGATTTCATGCAGCATTTCAGTCGTGACCGGCACGCTCACCCTCAGCGAGGAGACCTTCCCTTCCACCTGCTGAACAGCGTGTTGTGTCATGACTCATTATGAATCAAAATGAATCATGTTATCAAGAGATGAATGTCCCTCACCTCGTCTTGCGCCCCAACACGAGCGCGACCGCGCTGCCATTCTGCGTCCACACGCCTTCAATCTTGCTCCCGTCTTCCGAAAGCTTACCCTCGAAATGGCCGCCGATCAGGCGCACATCGAATGCCACGTCCGCACCGTTCTGGCCGATGGCGCTGAGTTGTAGATTCTTCGCGCGGCCGTCCGCGCTGTCGAGCGTTCCCGAAGAATCGGGACGAAGGTGCAGAAGCACCTTGACATCTTCCACGGCACCCATCCAATCGCCAATGAACCGGGGGCCGATCGGCGTGCTCGCGGGCGGCGATTTCACATGCGCTTGGCCCTCGCGGCGCATCTCGAAAGATACGGTGCGCCCATCCTGGGTTACCGTTCCCCGGATGCTTGCGCCGTTTTCTCCGGCCAGACCTTTGAACTCCGGGTGGCCCGGCAGTTCGGGAATGTCGAATGAGACCGACGCGTCATCGACGTGAACATCCGACAGGGCAAGCGGCGGCGCGGAGCTGCCTGGAACTTCGAAAGAGCCGCGCCAGTCCGGGGAGTTATCGAGGTCGATTGAGAAAAGTGCATCGCGGCCTTCCTGCCGGATCACGCCCTCCCAATGGCCTGTCTGGGCACACAGCGCGAGCAGAACCAGCAGCGCCATTACTTCATCGACACTTGGGTGGCCTTCACGCGCAGCCGGATCGGCTCGCTTAGAATCGCGTTCTGCTGGCCCCCGGCGCGGGTTTCAATATCACCCGACACACAGATAATCTGGTCGATCGGTTCCGCGTTCGGCAGAGCCTGCAGGGTAAACGTGCGCCTGGTCTCGGTTTCGTTCACCAGAACTCCATTCAACCCGACGTCGGTGACCAGAACCGTTTTCGGCAGGTTGCGCACTACCAGAGGCACGCGCCCTGCAAAGCCATTATTGCGGCTCACCGCGACGGAGATGGTCGCGCGGCCGCCCGGTTCGAGCACCACTTCACGAGTCTCAGCGGTGACGTCGATGTCCGCCCGCGGCGTGACGGCGATCAGTTTCAGACGATCTTCGGAATTGGCTTCGCGCCCCTTCTCATCCACTACGCGAAGCGGCGCCGCATCCTTCAGTACCGCGGTAAGATCCGCGCTCAGCGTCAACGTAGTGGATTTCTCGCCGGCCAGAATCACGCCCGTCGTGGCGTGAATGCCCGGAGGCAAGTCTTTCACCGACACGGGGATAGGCCCATCGAAATCATCCATTCGAAACGCCGTCACCGTGATGGGGATACGTCCTCCCACGGGTACGTTCGGATTGCGCGGGGAAACACTCAGCCGGTAGTCCGGACGCGGCGGCCGAATGGTGAGCCGGTATGCGAAATCGGGACCCGTTAGTTTACGCACATCGCTGATGCGGACCATGAACTCGCCATCGGCAGGTGCGGCGAAGCGCAAGCGCGAGTCTTTTCCATAGCCCGGACCGCCGTCGTCATTGCGGTAGACAAGGTGAACGAGCGGCAAGCCATTGGGCGGGAACTTCGATCCGGCCGCATGGATCTCAATCTTATAAGCCGGCGTATCCACGGCGTGCGCTTCGCTGGTGGTATCGAGATAGGTGATGCGCTGGCCATTGAAGTTACTCATGACGAAGTCATCATCGGGCCCGCGGGGCATGGCTTCGACGCGCACAATCTCCGTGCCGATCATGAGATAGTCGCCCACTCGATAACCGGCTTGCTGGTCGAGCCGGATCCCTGCTTCGCTCGACGCCGCATCGCGTAATTGCAGCGAGTTCTGAGCGATCGCGCGGATGGTCGCGCGCTCTACAGGGTTTCCCCCTCCGTCGAGGATCTCAAGTTGTGAATCGAGCGGCGACCCTAGCCGCGCGGCATTCACATCAAAAATAAGTTCCTGACCTTTACGCGCGTGAAAGCGGAAGTCATGATGCGGTTCGGTGAGCTTCCCGTTGATGGTGACTGGAACCGTTACTCTCTCGGAGGCGCCGGTGATTTCAGGTTCCGCGCCGATAGCTAGTTGCACACGCGTGAAGGCCGCGCCCGATTCTCCGGCTGGCCGCAGAAGCTGGGCGTCTAACTGTCCTTCATTCGGCTTGCCTGTGACTTCCACTTTGTCTTTCGCGAGATTGAACCCGGTCAGTGTGACTTCCGCCGGCTTACCTTCCTGAACTCCCAGAGGGAAAGCGGTCAACACGATGGGAAGAGGCCCCACCATGATCCGGTAAAAGTGGTTGCCGCTGCCCGACTCCTCGTAATCCGAAATACGGATATAGTAAGTGCCTTCTTTATCAAACGTCTGGGCGAAGCTACTGTTGCGGCGCGAGGGATCCTCTTTCCACTCACGGATCGTGTTCTGGTTTTCGTCGTATATCGTGATGATGGGCTGCAGCATGGACCCGAGAAAGCGCGCGTTGTTCTCGAAGACAAGTTGCTGGCCGGCGCGCACGTGGATCTTATAGTAATCCAGGTCGCCGGGCTTGGAAATGGCGCCGACCAGGATGGTCGGAAGACCCGTGAAGTCAGTTACCTGTTCAGGCGTGTCGTTGGGCTCGCGGTCGGGAGTTTCGCCGTAAAATGGCTCGAGGGAGAGAGTGCCTTGCGGACTTAGGCCCAGTGGCGTGAGCACGCGGAAATTCAGGGGGCCAACGGGCGTGTCTGGCGCAACTTCAAGATCGGCCGTAATTTCATTGCGCACGGGAAGTGGACCCAGGTCCACAGTGAGCGGCGTGCCATTTCCACCGAGGCGAACATCGTCCTGGTCGGGGAGTTCCTTGATCCGCGTAATCGTCGCCTTTACGGAAGGTTCGCTGAAGTAGATGGCGGAGGCGTGCGCCAGATTATAGCCAATGATGGAAATCTCGGTTGTCGCGCCACGGGGCACGCCGCGCGGAGACACTTCGCGAAGCGTGGGAGGAGTGATCCGGGTGCCGGAAGGGGAGTCAGTAGCGGCGAAGGCCACTGAAGTAAAAAGGCAAATCACTGCAAGCGAGCGCATCAGTTCACTCCTGTAATGATGGACAACGTGCCGTCAAACCGCCCCACTGCGAAGCGTTTGCCATCGGGCGAGAAGGCCACGGTCTGCACCCAGTCGGATTGCGTTGGGAACGCGCGAACTTCTTCCAGCGTATCCGCGTGGAAGATCTTCATGGAGCGATCCGCGGCCGATGAGACCAGAAACTTACCGTCGGGCGAGAAGGCCAGGGACAGAATGGCGTCTTCGTGCGCGATCAATGTCCGGTCGAGTTTCGCGCCTTTGTCGCCGAGCGTCCAGACGCGGATCGTTTTATCCAGGCCTCCGGCCGCGACGGATTTTCCATCCGGTGAAATGGCAATCGCGCTCAGGCCGTCCGTCGCGTCGCTCATGGTGTAGAGACGCTCGCCGGTTGTAGCGTCCCAGATCTTGACGCCCCGGTCGGCCGATGCGGAGGCGATGCGCTTGCCATCCGGAGTCCACGCCAGCGCATAGACCGCATCGATATGATCTTTCAACTTCCTGACCTGCCGGCCGTCGGCCACATTCCACAGGTAGAGTAGCTTGTCGTAACTGGCCGTCGCTATGGTTTTACCATCAGGCGAAAAGGCGACCGAGTAGATGCAATCGCTATGACCTTTGATGGTGATCAGTTCCTTCCTGGAATCGACGTCCCAGATCTTGACTTCGCCGCTCCGCGCGGGCAGCCCTCCAGCAGCCGCCAGCAGCTTGCCATCGGCTGAGAACGCGACGCTGCGAACCTGCTCCGCATGGCCAGGTAGTGTGGCAACCACTTGCTGCGTTGCAGGATCAACCAATCGGACTTCTTTATAAGTGCCGAGCGCGAGCAACTTACCATCCGGCCTCCAGGCGATCGAGCTGATCTGCGGCTTGACAGGGTGGCGTGGCGGGACATCCGGAATCGTCACTGCGGCCAGAGCCGTAGCCGCGAAGGTGAATAAGGTGAAAAGAGTCCGCATAAATCTAATAAGTGAACAGGAATTCCTTGCTCGAAAGCATGGCCCACATCATATCTTCAATAGCCTTCTTGCGCGCATCGGCCCGCACTTCGGAGGAACCTTGATTCACGCGCGCCTGCTCCAGAGCCTTAAGCATGGGCTCTTTCTCGGCCTCCTCCGGGTAGCGGCTATATGCGGACAGAAACAGAGTATCCAGCAGCCTGGAATCGGACAGGCCCAGCTTCAGCGCCAGCGCGGGAAAGGCATCCGGCGCACTCAGCTTCTTGTTCAAGGTATCGCCGTTGATCACATGCAGAGCCTGCGCAATCGATGGGGCCTGGGAACGTTCAGCCGCGTCGCAGAGAATGCGCTGGGGGCGGCCGAAGGAGGTGAGGAACTGGGATTGTACTCGAACGTCCGGCAGTTGCTCCGCACGCGTGCCGAGTGGATAGCCGTCAAATCGCGTCGGCGCGCTCGTCACCTGCGACATGGCGTCCAGTATGACTTCCGCCGGCAAGCGCCTCACGATGTACTTGGAATAATACTTGTTGTCATCCTGATTGGTAGCGTTGGCTTCCGCGGAGAGTTGATAAGTGCCGGAAGTCATAATCGTACGAATCAGGTGTTTGATCTGGTAGTTATGGTCGGTGAAGTCCTTCGTTACCGCGGTGAAGAGTTCTTCGTTGGAGGCGGGGTTGGTGGAGCGCAGGTCGTCTACCGGATCCACTAATCCGCGTCCCAGGAAGTTCGCCCACACGCGATTGACAATGGATCGGGAGAACATTGTATTCTCAGGCGAAGTCAGCCATTTGGCGAAAGGCAGGCGGCGATCTTCGGGGCTATCGAGCGGGATTGAGGGCGCGTCGAGCGGCGCCGGCGGAAGCGGACGAGCGAGGCGCGGAAGGTCGATATCGCCCGAAGTCTTGGCGTACACCACCATGTCACCGGGCTCCGCGCCGCTCTTGAGGCCCACGCGTGAAAACAGATTGGCCATCTGGTAATACTGCTTCTGCGTCCATTTTTCGAGAGGATGATTGTGGCAGCGCGCGCACGTAATCCGCTGACCCATGAAGGCAAGCGTCGCGTTTTCCGTCAGGTCGATGGGATCTTTGTGAACCACGTAGTAATTGAGCGCGCCATTCTGAAGCGTGTCGCCGGACGAGGTGAATATCTCGTTCACCATCTTGTTCCAGGGCTTATCCTGCCTGACGCTGTCGCGGATCCAGTTGTAGAAGGACCACATGGCCTTGGGCGCCAGCTTACGGCTGGAAACCAGCATGAGGTCCGACCATTTATAGCTCCAATAGTCGACATACTCATCGCTATCCAGCAATTGATCGACTAACCTGGCGCGCTTGTCCGGGGATTTGTCGGCAAGAAAGTTTTCGACTGCCTCGGATGTGGGCAGGGTACCGGTGGCATCCAGGTAGGCGCGGCGCAGGAAAGTTGCATCATCCGAGGACTTGGATGGCGCGATATGGAGTGCCTTCAACTTGGCGGCCACGAACTCATCAATGTAGTTATGCTGATCGAATTTGGAATAGACCTCGGGATCGATTTTGCGATCGAAGGGGACATTCAAGCGCGAGTAGAGGACCTTGCTCTGATACCAGAGCGTAATGGCGGCTTCGCCGGAGCCGTTCATCTTGACGTGGCCCCAATCGTCCACCGTCGCCACGCCCTCGTCGCTGGAAGAGAACTTGACCCACCGCGTGACATCGCGCACGTTGCCGTCGGAGTACTTCGCGCGGACGACTAACTGCTGCTCAGCGCCCGGCTTCAGAGTGGCGGCGGCAGGATAAACCTCGAGCGCTTTGACCGTGGCGTCGGAATCCTGCGGGCGCGGCGCGCCTGCGGCGATCCATTCGCTGATGACGCGATATTCGAGCGAATCCGGCTTAAAGCGCTGGCCTCCGCCATGCCCGATGTCCATCGTGGGTTTGAGAAGCATCAGGCTGTGGGATGGGTCGGAAAGGTTGATGCGGCGGCCAAGCGACACACGCGTGAGTGTTTCGTAATCGGCGGCGGGGTCGTACCCGCGCAGGGTCAGCTTGAATCCGTTCTTGCCTGCCAGCGCGCCATGGCATGCGCCCTGGTTGCAGCCGGCCTTGGTCATAACGGGCAGCACGTCATTTTGGAACGTCCAGGTGAATGGCTCGTGCGCGGCGGTGACATGAATCTTAGCGGAACTCGAGACCCCGTTAGCCGCGGCGGTGATCATGGAATCCCCGTCGCTGACGGGCGTAACGAGTCCAGTGGCGTCGACTGTGGCAACGGCCGGGTTGGACGAAGTCCACTGGGCGTTCTTCGTCCAGTCTTCCTGGTGGCCGCTCGACGTGGCTTCCGCAAGGAATTGGTGACGGGCTTCGGGGCCGCGCAGAATCGCGGAATCCGGTAGAACTTTCAGACTGTCGGCCGCAAGCAGGGCCGGCAGCGCGAGCAGGGCGAACAGTTTCAAGGCACTGCCTCCATTTCGAGTGTCTATGATTCTATCGAATTTGAATTGGGGCCGCTGGCACTCCGACAAGCGCCGCGCCTGTCAGAATTCGGTCGAACTGCCATTCCAGTCTTCCGCCTCCTGTTCCGTCATCGGCCGCCACCACTCGTCCCCCGGGGGTACCAGCGGGTCACCGCGCCCTGCCCCTAAAGGGAAGCGAGAGCTCCGCACCCTGACCAGTTGGCTTCGCGGATGTTCACCTGCATGAGCTCAGATTAATCCGTTTTAGTAAGCTAAGTCACCTTCGGCTTCAAAATTTCACTCGAAGGCGAGTCGTTCCTGTATCGAACGAGCCTCGCGTGCCGGCTTCTCGGCGAACTGCTGATTCCGCAGCATCGCCGCCGTGAACTGCCATGTCGGGCCGGGCGTATCGCGCCAGGGAGCGGGGACGGTGATGACGCAATAGGCTCCGGACGCGGCGTCATAGTGGAAATAGCCGTTCTGCCGGGCCACGATCTCGCGCCAGTCTTCCGGAGTCGCATGGCCCGCTTCCACCAAACCAGCCTCAACGGGCACTTCGGCCAGGGCCAGCAGATTCGCGGGCGTCACGAAATAGAACTCGTTGGAGTAACGCATGCCGATGCGACGCTTCATGGGCTGGCGCATCTCGCAAAGGAAATCCGCGCGGGAGATTTTAATCTCATAACAGATTCGCTTCATGGCTTGATGGGGCAAGGTGTTGAGCGCAAACGCGTCGAGGCGCTGGCCGCCGCCGTTCCGCCGTCCGGTGGAAACGCGCAGTTCGCGGAGGAACAGCCATTCGGATTTACTGGCGTGCAGAGAGTTCTCGATCACGTCGAGCAACCGCGATGCGCTTGGAGTACAGGCGGGCGAGGCCATTCAGAATATTACTGTACCGCCGGGAGCGCCAGCGAGGATTTCTGAAACGTGATGGTTCGGTGGCGGGAGCCCATCGTGATCGTGGCGCCGAAAGTGGTCTCCGTTTCAAAGGCGACCGCTGTTGCCCGGGGTGCGTCGGGCTTCAGCGACGGCTCCAATAAATTGAGGAATACGTCCTCCTTGGCCGGGTGCTTCGGTTCCACCACCAGACGCCATCTTCCGTAGCCGCCGCCGTACGTGCCAGCCATATCCACGCGGGCGAGTTCCGCCGGATAGATCGGCGGCCAGTTGGCGGAAACGTGCAGGGGCAAGGTTCCCGCGCTATAATCCTCCACCCAAAAATCGCGGGAGTGGCGATGGAAGTGGCCTCGTTCGAGACCATTGCCATCCGCGGCGGGGTGTTCAGTCTGAGCGGCTTCGCGGCCTCCGATGAGCTGGTAAGTGAAATCGCGCGGTAGCAGCGTCGTTACCGATAACTGCGCGTAGCCTTGGCGCAAGTCCACAGAGGTTTCCCCACGATTCGATGGGTCGTGGTCGTCCACCACAATGGTGGCCTGCTTCGTTGAGACATCAATATGATCGGTGGCATGAATCAACCAGCTCTTGCGGAAGCTTTCATCCGTGCTGGTGACCTGGTCGGCCACCAGCAGAAGGTCTTCCTTGCGCAAGTACACAAAGCGGCGCCACACGCGAGTGACTTTGGGCTTCAGTCCCGGCGCCGCATAGCGCGGATTGGTGTAGGCGTTCGTAATGTCGGCCGACCACGCGACGGCACCGCCTGTATCTTGGAACGCCGTCACCCTGGCGTAGTCATAATCGTTCTTGTTTTCGGCAAACTCCCCGACATGGAACAGAGTCATGGAACGCGGGTAAGCGGTACGCTCTCCTCCATCATTGGGTGGACAGACTTCTTCACGAGTGAAAGGCAGGCGGATCAGCGACGGCTGGCGATTGTCGCCGCAACCAATGAACGACACGAAGCCCGCAAAGTATTCTTTCGGATCGCCGATCAACAGGCCATTGGAGCTGATCGTCCTGCTGTAATAAGCAAGCGAATGCGAAGAGTTCGGGCCGCCGTCGTAACTTCCGGATTTGATTGCCAGGTCGCGGCGCTTGAATAAAGTGAATGCGCCTTGATCCAGATGCTGATGGATGTCGAGATGCGGTCCGGCCCAGAAAGAGACCCAGGTAGCGTCGGGCGAATTCCAATCGGACCGGATATAGATGTAGCCCATACTTGGGTCGAACCAGGAGAGGCGCGCGGGTTTCTGCAGCTTCGGAGGTGGGGAATACAGATAAAGATCGGACCACGCGTCGTTCCCGTGGTCGATCGCCGGCTGGCGGAAGACCCAGTTCCAGAGCGCGGCTTCTTCCGTTCCCGTGAAGTGGCGGGAGAGCGCGAGCCCCGCGGAACGCATTTGCAGCGTATGCCAGTTGAGGCCGCCGTGGACGTCATCGCCTCCGGCAGGCGCGCCTTCCAGATCTTCCCTGGGGTCCTGGGGAGGATTGGGGTATACCGTGAAAGCTTCATAGGCCAAGCGCCGACGGAACCAGGGGTGCGTTTTGAATAGGTCTTCTCCGCTGGCGTAATAGACGTAGTTCGCCAGTGCGATCAAAGCGCCGCCGGTGACTTCCCCGTAGGCATTTCCCTCGGCCATCGCGCCGCCCATGCCCATGATGTCGAGAGCGGCCAGCGTTTCCTTCCAGCCATCGCGGAACCAGGACATCTGCTGTGCGGCTTGCGGATTTTCCCCTTCCGTGGCGAAGGCGACGGCTGCGGTGCCTAGCATGATGAGTGCGCCGTCGTTGCGAAAATGGGCGTGGGTCCAAGGGCTTTTGGTTTCGTTGTACTCCACGGCCGCGTTCATCCAATCGATCATGTCGGCGCGGCGATCGGCACTCAGGCGATCGTGTCCCCAATCGAAAAGCAGAGCGACTTCGGAAATGAGCCGGCCGCCGTCGTAGCTGGCGTTGTGGTCGTCGCAATAGACGGCGTCGGGGCACTGGCCGAAGAAAGGGCGGATGCCGCGCGAGGGCCGGGCGGGGTCGCGCCACACCTTGGGGGCCAGAATGCGGAACGAGATATCGAAAAACGCGGGATCGTTAGTAAGCACATAGCCGAACAGGGCGCTGGTTTCCTCCCCGCCGTAATCGACGTAGTTGGCGTGCCCCGCCTTGTCTTTATCGAGCCATTCGGCGAAGCGCCGCCATTCCGGGCGGTTCTCGATCCGCAGCACCTGTATTTGGCGCAGCAAGTCCGCGTTCAGGCCCAGCCGGGGATGCGGCGGGGTCGATTGGCTGACACCGGTGGTGGCGAACACAGCAGCGAGCAGAGCAGCCGTAAGGGATGGATGCTTCACGGTTTCTTTGCGCCTGGTTTGGGGATCAGAGTTTCGTGCGTGCGCTCCCGGAAGTTGCCGCGCATGCCGGCCGCAAGGCCAACGGCGCTGTTCCCGAAGCGGTCGCGCATGTGATCGGCGGCCCGCATCGCCTCGCGCCAGCGCTCGTCCTGCGCGCTGTCGAGCAGATTGAGTTGACCGGCTTCACTGGTGAAGTGAGAGAGCTGAACTCCCAACAAACGGATCTCGGCGCCGGGCTTCCAGTTCTCGCGGAACAGTTCGCGGATGGTACGGGAAATCTCGATGTCCAGTTGTGTGGGCCGCGCCAGAGTGCGGGCGCGCGTGATGGTTTCAAAAGCCCGGTTGCGCAGCTTCAGTTGCACCGTGCGCGCGTGGACCCCTTGCTCGCGCAGACGGCGGGCAACCATTTCCGACAGGCGCGTGAGGGTGGAATCGATCAGTTCGGCATCGGACGTATCGATGGAGAACGTATGTTCATGGCTGATGGATTTGGCATCGGCATGCGCTCCGATATCCTGGTCGAACCAACCACCCGCATCTTCTCCGCGCGCTTTACCCGCCAGCGCGAGGCCCCACTTCCCGAACCGCTGCCCGAGAACCCCTTCGTCCAGCGAAGCCAGATCACCTACCTTGTGGATACCGATCGCATGCAGATTCTTCTCCGTGACTTTGCCGACGCCGGGAATTTTGCGGATGGGCAGAGGCGCCAGAAAGCGCGCCTCCAACCCCGGATAGATCCATAGAATTCCGTTGGGCTTGGCTTGATCGGAACAGACCTTGGCGACCAGGCGGGAAGTAGCGATTCCGATGGAACAGTTCAGCGCCGTCGCGTCTTTGATGGCCTGATGCAGCGCGTGCGCGCATTGGAGAGGAGGGCCCAGCAAGCGGCCTGTGCCGGTCATATCGAGATAAGCTTCGTCGATGGACGCCATTTCAATTAAGGGCGTGAAGTTCTCGAGGATGGCGCGGACCTGATGGGAATAATCGCGGTAACGGTCCGGGTGACCTTCGACGAAAATCGCCTGCGGGCAGAGTTTGTAAGCGGTTCGCAGTGGCATGGCGGAGTGGACGCCGAACTTGCGGGCGGCGTAGGAAGCCGCGGAAACGACGCCGCGCTCGTGCGCTTTGCCGCCGACGACGACAGGCTTGCCTTTCAGCGCGGGGTCGAAGAGCTCTTCCACCGAAACGAAGAACGCGTCCATGTCGAGATGGAAAATGGTGGGGACGCTGGACATGCTGCTCTTGCAATTATAGGTTTTCGACGGGCGCCGACGCGCTCTGTTCATGAGGCGATTCAGGCGCAGGCCTTCAAACGCTCGCGCAACCCGGCAGGGGACCACTCCGAATGACCGGCTCCTTCGATCCGACAACCTGCGCCTAGCGATGGGAGAATGCTGAGGACGGGCTCTGCCCGAAGTCTGCGCCGCTTTCTTCGAGGTCCATCCGTTCAATGAGAGCGCCTCTGGTGGTATAGAAATGCCAGACCTCGCTGTCTGAGAGGACATCGCCACCCAGGCTCTTTACGAGCTGATGAACTCTGACATCGATCTTGCTGGCTCCGCGGTCGATTACCTCGATCGGTGTGACATGAGGATCAAACTCGTTCCACTGGCGGCTCCAGTAGGCACGAATCTCTTCTTTGCCGACTATACGTCCGCCTTCCGATGCTTTGGGCCAACTGACGTTCTCGCTCATCAGCGCCAAGGCGCCATCGACGTTCCGTTGGTTGAACGCAATGTAGACCTCGGCGATGAGGGTTTGGGGGTCGGCCATACAGTCCTCCGTTTGGTGATCATTCACCTTACACTAGATGAGGGAGGATATTGCCCACCATGGATGAGCCACAAATCTACGCTCGATTGACCGACATTTTCCAGGATGTCTTCGATGAAGAGTCCATTCGGCTTACGCCCGGGCTATCGGCCAAGGATGTGGAAGGCTGGGACAGCCTGACGCACATCCGGCTCATCCTCACGATCGAGAAGGCGTTCAAAATCAAGTTCTCAACTTCGGAGATCGGCAAGCTCGAAGACGTGGGCGATCTTGTCGCTCTGATCGAGGCGCGGGCTTAGCGCAAAGCGTCCCGGCCTCACCCCAATGTATCCACTTTATGCGGAGTTGCAATGGCTGCCGCCTGCCCCGGCGGACTTTCCCCAAAGACTGAAGGCCTTGGGGAACGGAACGGGTACGCTGGGTCTTGAACTGCGAGCGCTGGCCTTGCACGCACTGGACCTGAACCAATTGACGAAGCTGGCCAAAGTGATCGGCAGAGCGCGCCGGGAAGGCAACTCGCTCGATCCGCTGACGCCTTTCCGCCTGGCGGTACTCAGTAACTCGACGATCGATTTGATCGTGCCCGCGCTGGTGTCGAGCGCGGTGCGCCATGGCATCGCTCTTGACGTCGTGCAGCCTTCTTACGACCAGGTGGCCCATGAAGCCCTACAGCCGGACTCGCAAGTCAACAGCTCCAATCCCGACGCCGTGCTTTTCTCGCTCGACTATCATGCGCTCCCGCTGAAGCTCTCGCTGGGGGACGCAGCGGCTGCCTCCGCCACAGTGCAAGGCGTCACCGGCTACCTGCAGGCGCTCCGCAACGGCATCAAGGCCAATTCCAATGCCGTTTGCATTTTTCAAACGTTCGCTCCGCCTGTGGAGACCCTCTTTGGCAGTCTGGACCGCGCTCTTCCCGGAACACCGAGAAGCTTAATCGATGCCGTCAACCGCGAAATCGCGGAGCGCGTGCTTTCTCCGGGTGATGGGCTGCTCGACGTGGCCGGACTGGCGGAAACGGAGGGCC
>Ga0182012_10000616_pt1 | contig 39513 bp, 40 predicted proteins | sample 612S2SmetaG_FD_120486 | JGI IMG/M metagenome (GOLD analysis project Ga0182012, IMG submission 120486) | Permafrost microbial communities from Stordalen Mire, Sweden - 612S2S metaG | ecosystem: Environmental > Terrestrial > Soil > Wetlands > Permafrost | place: Sweden: Stordalen | collected...
CACCGCCACATCGCTGCTGATCACCGCCGGACTGACGCTGGCCGCTTTCGCCGCCACCCGGGCTTTGGTGAAGCTGCAGCCTGCGGCCACTACCGCCGCGGTCCCGGCTGCCACCGCGGTGGTGCTCATCGCACTGTTCGTGATGGTCACGCGGCGTCACGCGGTGTCGCAGGCGGCGGGATTCCTCATGCTGGACAACGGAATCGCCGCGGCAGCTTTCCTGCTCACCGCAGGGGTGCCGCTGATCGTTGAACTCGGAGCCTCCCTGGACGTGCTGTTCGCCGTCATCGTGATCGGTGTTCTGACGGGCCGGCTTTCGCGCACTTTCGGCGGCGCCGACCTGGATGCGTTGCAGGAGTTGCACGACTGATGACCGGTTTATTGCTGGCCGCGATCCTCGCGCCGATCGGTGCGTCAATCGCCACCCTGGTCGGGGGGTGGCGTCGGGCGACCGCCACACTGATCGCTCTCTCCGCGCTGACGGTGCTCGGGTGTGGGGCTGCGCTGGGGTTGCGTGTCGAATCAGGGACCCGGTTCGCGTTGGGCGGGTTGCTCCGCGTCGATGCGCTCACCGTCACCATGCTGATCGTCATCGGAATCGTTGCCACGCTGGCCTCCTGGGCCAGCATCGGCTACCTCGATGCCGAACTCGCTGACGGCCACACCGACGCGCGCAGCGCCCGGGCATACGGGTCACTGACGGCCGCCTTCCTGGCGGCGATGGTTGTTGCGGTGTGTGCCAACAACATCGGAGTGATATGGGTCGCGATCGAAGCGACAACGGTGATCACCGCCTTTCTGGTCGGGCATCGCCGCACCCGCACGGCACTGGAAGCGACCTGGAAATACGTCGTGATCTGCTCGGTCGGCATCGCGATCGCGTTTCTGGGCACCGTGCTGCTGTACTACGCCGTCGAGCATGCCGGCGCCCCGGCCAGCGAAGCTCTGGACCTCGACGTGCTCACGGCGTACGCGGGCAGGCTGGATCCGGGCATCGCGCGGTTGGCGGGCGGGCTGCTGCTGATCGGCTACGGCGCCAAGGCCGGCCTGTTTCCATTCCACACCTGGTTGGCCGACGCTCACAGCCAGGCACCGGCACCCGTGTCGGCATTGATGAGCGGAGTGCTGCTGTCAGTGGCATTTTCGGTACTGATCCGCATCAAACCAATCATCGACACCGCCACCGGGGCCGCCTACATGAGGTCAGGGCTGCTGATAGTCGGTCTGGCGACGCTGTTGATCGCCGCCCTGATGCTCACCGTCACACCCGACATCAAACGCATGCTCGCCTACTCCTCGATGGAGAACATGGGCCTGATCGCCATTGCTGCAGCCGCAGGGACCACGTTGGCGATCGCTGCGTTGCTCCTGCACGTGCTCGCGCACGGGATCGGCAAGACGTTGCTGTTCTTGGCCAGCGGTCAGCTGCAGGCCGCGCACAACTCCACCGCTATCGCTGACATCACCGCTGTGCTGCGGCGTTCCCGCCTGATCGGTGGGTCGCTTGCCGTAGGCGTCATTGTGCTGCTCGGGCTACCACCTTTTGCGATGTTTGCCAGCGAACTGGCCATCGCCCGCTCGCTCGCCGACGCCCGGCTCAGTTGGGCCCTTGGCGTGGGGATGCTGCTGATCGCGATTGCCTTCGCTGCGCTGGCGCGCAACTCGGGCCGCATCCTGCTGGGCGAACCCGCCGGCACACCCGCGATCGCCGTGCCGCGGACGGTGGCCGCGGCCCTGATCCTCGGTATCGCAGCATCGATCACCCTAGGTGTCACCGCGGGTCCCCTTTCCAACCTGTTCACCACCGCAGCCAGCGACATCGGATCACGTCATGAGCCGTAATATGTTGCAGCAAAGGCTATCCCAGGACGAGCTGGCCGAAGAGGCAGAAGACCTGCTGGGCAAAGGGTTTCGCCTGAGTCTGGTGGCAGCGCACGACGACAACGATGGGTTTCGCGTCGTCTACTTGTTCCTGGCCGGCTGGCCTGATCGCCGCGTGGAACTTGAATATGTTGTTTCCAAGGATGATCCGGCAGTGCGCTCGCTGGCATATCTGTCGTTTGCGGCCAGCCGATTCGAGCGCGAAATGGCAGACCTGTACGGGATCCGGCCCGTCGGGCACCCCAAACTGCGGGCACTGGTTCGCCATGAACACTGGCCCGAGGACTGGTATCCGATGCGCAGCGACGCCGCACCCGCACCCGAATTCGCAGGCGTCGGGCGTTTCCCGTTCATCCCCGTCGAGGGGCCCGGGGTATACGAGATCCCGGTCGGCCCCGTGCACGCCGGACTGATCGAACCCGGCCACTTCCGCTTCTCCGTCGCCGGCGAAACGGTGCTGCGACTAAAGGCCCGATTGTGGTTCGTCCACCGCGGCCTGGAAAAGCTGTTCCAGGACCGACCGGCAGGCGGCGCAGTCGAATTGGCCGAACGGATCAGCGGCGACACCTCGGCTGCACACGCGCTCGCCCACAGCCTCGCCATCGAAGACGCGCTCGGCATTGAACTCCCCGACGAGGTACACCGACTCCGGGCCCTGCTCGTTGAGCTCGAACGGCTCTACAATCACGTCACCGACCTGGGTGCGCTGGCCAACGATGTCGGATTCGGACTCGCCAACGCGCACGCTCAGCGCATCCGTGAACGACTGTTGCGGCTCAACGCCGCCGTCACGGGTCATCGGCTGCTGCGCGGCGCAGTCCGCCCGGGCGCGGTCACACTGCAGGCGCTACCCGATGCCGCTCAGTTGAGGTCCATTGCGGTCGACGTCGCCGAGGTCGCCCAGCTGACGCTGCAGAACGGCGTGGTCTATGACCGGTTCGCCGGGACCGCCGTCCTGTACCCGCAGGATGCGCTCGGCCTCGGCTGCCTCGGCTATGTCGCACGCGCCAGCGGCATGCGCACTGACGCCCGACTCGAACATCCGACCACCGCGCTGCCGGTCACCGAGATCGGCTCGGCTGCCGGTGACGTGCTCGCCCGCTACACGGTGCGGCGAGACGAATTCGCGGCCGCCGTCGTGTTGGCCTGCCATCTGATCGAATCACATTCCGGTCCAACAGAATTTGCTGAACCCCTCCCTTCACCGGACGGGGCTCGCACCGGCATCGGCATCGTCGAAGGATGGCGCGGCACCATAGTCCACCGCGTCGAAGTCGACGCCGCAAGTCGCATTACCCGTGCCAAGATCGTCGACCCGTCCTGGTTCAACTGGCCCGCGCTGCCCGTCGCGATGGCCGACACCATCGTCCCCGACTTCCCGCTGGCCAACAAAAGTTTCAACCAGTCCTACGCCGGCAACGACCTCTGATCGCCCGACCGTCACCCCTCGCCCGGCAATGCGAACAGGCCATCCACAGTCCTGGTCACCAGGCCGTCGGCGAGCAACGAGTCCAGTGCCCGGTCGCGCTGCTGGGTATCGGTGAGCCAAGCGACGTCCAGCTGGCCCCGGGTTACCGGAAAGTCATTGAGGCGCAATATATCCAGCAATAATCCCCGAACCTGACGGTCGGTTCCGGCATAGGTCTGAACACGGCGCGCCGGGCCCAGCGCAGGCGGATAACCTGCATGCCGCCAGGCGCACTCGCCGAGTGGACATGACCCGCAACGCGGCGCACGCGCGGTGCACACCGTCGCGCCCAGTTCCATCAGGGCCACCGAAAATTGTGGCGCCGTAGCGTCATTCGGCAACAGCGCCGCGACGTCGGCGTGGTCGCGTGGTGCGGACGGCGCACCGGCTTCGGCTCGGCCGTGGACGACACGAGCCACCACGCGGCGCACGTTGGTGTCCACCACGGGCACCGGCTGGCGGTAGGCGAAGCACGCGATTGCTCGTGCGGTGTAGCTGCCGACGCCCGGCAACGTCAGCAGGGTGTCGACGTCTTCGGGGACCACGTCTCCGTGGTCACTTGCGATGACCGTTGCACACTCGTGCAAACGTTTCGCCCGCCGCGGATAGCCTAGCTTGCCCCACGCCCGCAGCACGTCGGCGGCGCTCGCGGCGGCGGTGGCAGAGGGCGTGGGCCAGCGTCGCACCCAGTCCGGCCAGATCGGCAGCACCCGAGTTACCGGCGTCTGTTGCAGCATGAACTCGCTGACCAGGATCTGCCACGCGCTGACACCGGGCTCACGCCAGGGCAGATCACGGCGCGATCGGTCGTACCACTCCAAAAGTTCATCCGCCGGGACGTGCGCTCGGCTAGTCATCGGCGGCTACGGCACAGCAGAATATGTGCCATGTCCAATACCAGTCCGGTAACTGCGTGGAAAGCACTCAAAGAGGGTAACGAGCGATTCGTCACCGGCAAGCCGCAGCATCCCAGCCAGAGCGTCGCACATCGGGCCGGGCTGGCCGCGGGTCAGAAGCCCACCGCGGTCCTGTTCGGCTGTGCGGACAGCCGGGTGGCCGCCGAGCTCATCTTCGATCAGGGCCTAGGTGACATGTTCGTGGTGCGCACCGCCGGGCAGGCCATCGATACGGCAGTGTTGGGCTCCATCGAGTTCGCGGTGACGGTGCTCGACGTGCCGCTCATCGTCGTCCTTGGCCACGACAGCTGCGGCGCCGTCAAGGCTGCTCTGAGCGCGCTCGACGAGGGCGTGATACCAGGTGGTTTCGTGCGGGATGTGGTGGAGCGGGTCGCGCCGTCCATCCTGCTGGGCCGCCGCGACGGCTTGACCCGCGTCGACGAGTTCGAGGAACGGCATGTGCGCGAGACGGTGGCACAGCTCCTGGCGCGCTCGACGGCCATCGCCGAACGGGTGGCTGCGCGCACCCTGGCGGTGGCGGGCCTCACGTATCACCTCGCCAACGGGCGGGCGGCGTTGGTCGACCACGTCGGCGACATCGGAGAGTAACCAGACGAGTAACCGGGCGCCACTAACACGGCGCTTGGCCCGCTAACCCGGCGACACGCCGAGGCGGGTCGAACAAATCGATGTGACCTGGGCCTACGGTGTAAATGTGCTGGATTTGGAACCGCAGGGCCCGCTACCGACGGAGATCTATTGGCGGCGCAGGGGCTTGGCCCTGGGTATCGCTGTCGTCGTCATCGGGATCGCCGTCGCGACCGTCATCGCCTTCGTGAGCAGCAGCGCGGGCGCCAAACCCGCCAACGCCGACAAGTCTGCCCCCGCCCAGAGCCATCCGGGCTCGCAGCCGCCGCAGGCGCCGCCACCCGGTCAGGAGGGCAGCAACCCGCTGGCGCCGCCCCCGGAGGGGCAAAACCCGGAGTCCCCCACCGCCACCGCCGCGGTGCAGCCGCCGCCGGTGCTGAACCCGGGCGACGACTGCCCCGATTCGACTCTGGCCGTCAAGGGCCTGACCAACGCACCCCAGTTCTTCATCGGAGACCAGCCGAAGTTCACCATGGTCGTCACCAATATCGGGCTGGTGGCCTGCAAGCGCGACGTCGGAGCCGCGGTGCTGGCCGCCTACGTCTATTCGCTGGACAACAAGCGGCTGTGGTCCAACCTGGACTGCGCGCCGTCCAACGAGACCCTGGTCAAAGGCTTTACGCCGGGGGAGCAGGTCACGACGGCTGTGACTTGGACCGGGATGGGATCGGCGCCGCACTGCCCGCTGCCGCGCCCGGCGATCGGGCCGGGCACCTATAACCTCGTTGTTCAGCTGGGCAATCTGCGCTCGTACCCGGTTCCGTTCATCCTGAATCAGCCACCACCGGCTCCCGGGCCAGGTCAACCGGCGCTGGCGCCACCACCGGAAGCGCCGCCTGCGGCCGCTGGTAATTAGTTGAGGGGGTCGGCGATCGTCGACTCCGCAAGTTGCGACAGCCCTTCCCGGACGTGGCGGGCCCACATCGAACCGATGCCCTCCACTGACTGCAGGTCGTTTGAACTGGCCGCCAGCAGGCCCTGCAGCGTTCCGAATGCCCTGACCAGCAGGTCTACGTGGGCGAATTGGAGCCGGGGAATACCGGCCATGGCGCCGTAGCCACGCGGGCTCAGCGCCGAATCCTGGGCCTCTGTCGTGGTCGGATATCCAAAGACCTTGGCCAGCGCGGTGAGCTCGAGCAATTCGGTGTCTGAGAGGGTGTCCAGCTCGGCCAGGGTGCTGGCGACCTGGGTTTTGGATGGTGGCTCTGGGCTCGCGTGGTAGTCGCGCACGATCAGTTCTCGCGCGGTGTCGTTGCCGCCCAGCAGCTCCTCGAGCTGCAGTCGCAGCTGGCGCCCATCGGTGCCGAGTTCGACGGCGTCGTTGTCGATCACCAGACCGATGCGGCGGGCCAACTCGAGCCGCTGCACCACCGTCATCACGTCGCGCAGCGTGGCGTAGTCCTCGATCTCCGCCCTGGACAGCTGCCTGGTGACCTCGTCGAGCCTGGCCTTGTAACGCTCCAACGTGGCGATGGCCTGATTGGCTCGCGACAGGATGGTCGCCGAGTCGGTGAGCACGTGGCGCTCCCCGCCGACGTAGACGGTAACGATGTTCATCGAGTGGCTGACCGAGATCACCGCGTGACCGGTCTGGATCGCGGCCCGTTCCGCAGAGCGGTGTCGGGTTCCCGATTCATCGGTGGGGATGGACGGGTCGGGAACCAACTGCACGTTGGCCCGGACGATCCGGCTGGCGTCGGTGGACAGCACCACAGCGCCGTCCATCTTGGACAGCTCACGCAGCCGCGTCGGCGCGTACCGGACATCGAGCGAGAAGCCGCCGTCGCAGATGGCCTCGACGCTGTCGTCGTGGCCGAGCACGATCAGTGCACCGGTGCGGCCGCGCAAAATGCGCTCCAGGCCGTCCCGGAGCCCGGTGCCGGGCGCGAGGCGGCCGATGGTTTCTCGCAGGGTCGGGCGTGTCACAACATGTCATTCTGCTATGCCCAGGACGGGAGGCCTACTACTTGTGTGATCGGCCTACTTCTTTGATCTGCTATGTCGATCATGTGCTCCAGCGCCGCGACGATGTTGGGTGCGCTCAGCGCGCGCATGCTCGGCGGTACCGCGGAGCAACCCGGGGGGATCAGTGCGATGGTGAATCCCTGCCGTGCGGCTTCGGACAGGCGCCGCTCCATGCCGCTGACGCGCCGCAGATCGCCCGCCAGCCCGACCTCGCCGATCATCACCGCGGTGGTGGGCAGCGGGAGATCCGCGTGTGCCGAAGCCAGGGCGATCGCGACCGCGAGATCCGACGACGGATCGGTCAATCGCATGCCGCCCACCGTGGACAGGTAGACGTCGTTGGCGGCGATGGGCAGCCTGGCGTGCTTTTCGAGGACAGCGGTGATCATCGCGGCCCGGGCATGGTCTATCCCGCTGACGGCGCGACGCGGCGAGCCGCCGGTCGAGGTGGCCAACAACGCCTGAATCTCGCCGATCAGCGGTCGCTTTCCCTCCAGCGTCACGGTGATAGCGGTGCCGGCGACCGGCTGCGGCCGCTGATCCAAGAACAGGTTCGACGGGTCGGCCACACCTTCAATCCCATTGTCATGCAGGATGAAACACCCGACTTCGTCGGCCGCGCCGAATCGGTTTTTGATCCCGCGAACCATCCGCACCGTCCCGTTGCGATCGCCTTCGAAGTGCAGCACCACGTCGACGAGGTGTTCGAGTGAGCGTGGTCCGGCGATGGCTCCGTCCTTGGTGACGTGACCGACCAGAATCAGCGCGACACCGTTGGCCTTGGCGGCCGCGGTCAGCGCAGCGGTGACCGCACGCACCTGGGTGACGCCGCCGGCGACGCCGTCCGCTTCTGCGGTGGACATGGTTTGCACCGAGTCGACGATGACCAGCTCAGGTTGCACCGTCGCGACGTGATCGAGCACCGTGTGCAGGTCAGATTCGGCGGCCAGGTAGACCGCGTCACTCCCACAATCGATGCGGTCGGCCCGCAGCCGGATCTGGCCGGCGGACTCCTCGCCAGAGATATACAGCGCGCGCCGGCCGGACCGTGCCCAGCGGTGGGCGACCTTGAGTAGCAGCGTCGACTTACCGACGCCCGGATCACCGGCCAGCAGCGTCACCGAACCTGGCACCACACCGCCGCCGAGCACCCGGTCTAGCTCGTCGATCCCCGTCGGGCGGTGCCTGCTGAGGTTCGGCTCCACCGAGCTGATCGGAACGGCTTTCGAGGCCGGACCCAGATTGGCGGAACGACGACTCCCGCCTCCGACCGCACTGAGCACGGCCACTTCATCGACGGTGCCCCAGGTGCCGCATTCGATGCAGCGTCCCACCCACTTGGCGGTGAGATGGCGGCATTCCGAGCAGCGGTACTGCGAACGTGCGTTTGCCACGTCATGACCGTATCGGCCCGGTGCGACAAGCCCGGGGTGACAGGCCGTCGAATGTTGCGGTCAGGACCGCTGCGAAGCCAGCCCGGCCGAAATCGGCACCTGCACGGTGGTCTGTCCGGCCTTCTCGAAATTGAACGTGAAGTTGTAGGCGAGGCCATTGGTGATGCGCTGGGACAACGTCACGGTTGCCTTGGCCGCGCTGTTGGCGTCCATCGGTCCGGGCGCCAGGTTCTTGCCATCGGGCGTACCGATGAACAGCATCCCGCCGGCGGGCAGTCGGCCGTCGCCACCGGCGAGCGTCACCGTGCCGATGTCACTGGTGATGCCTACCAGCCTGTCCGTGATAACCGGCGACTGATTGACAGCCACCAGCACCAGGTCCACCGTTTTGCCCGGCTCGATGAAGTCGCCGGATTGGGTGGCTCGGATGTGTACGTCGCGCAACGCCACGTTATTGAACGTGGCGTTGTTGCCGTTGACGGCGGGCTCCTGCGTGGCCGTCTGAGAGATCTGACCGGCGCTACAACCGGTAAGCGCCGCGGCGAGTAAGCCGATCCCGGCCAGGACGGCTGGCGCAGGCAGGCGGATCTTGAAGCGGTTCACTCAATTCCTCCTGCTGGGCCAGCGGTGGGGCTTTTGGCTATGCACATCGCAACTATGCACTGTAGTAGGAACGCGCCGTCCGCGGTAGCGCGGGACGCGGGGCCAAGCCGAAGACCAGCAGACCAGGGCGTCGCGCGGGGTGCCTGGCGGGCCCAGGTAGAGGCATTGCTAGTGTGGTCTGTGGCACGTCTTGCTTCTCCTGTCAACCCCTAATCTGCGCGTTGTGCCCCTGACCTGCAACGTTGATCCGCACGCTTTGGGGCGCCGTGTTAGAATGAGGTAACGAAAGGGGCTCGAATCAGATGATCTTCAAGGTCGGTGACACCGTTGTCTACCCGCACCACGGTGCTGCGTTAGTCGAGGCGATTGAAACCCGAACCATTAAAGGGGAACAAAAAGAGTATCTCGTCTTGAAAGTTGCGCAGGGAGACCTGACCGTTCGAGTCCCAGCCGATAACGCTGAGTACGTCGGTGTCCGCGACGTCGTCGGACAGGAAGGCCTCGACAAGGTTTTCCAGGTTCTTCGTGCCCCGCACACTGAGGAGCCGACCAACTGGTCACGCCGCTACAAGGCCAATCTTGAGAAGCTCGCCTCGGGCGACGTGAACAAGGTGGCTGAGGTAGTGCGCGACCTGTGGCGTCGCGACCAGGAACGCGGGTTGTCCGCCGGCGAGAAGCGCATGCTTGCCAAGGCGCGGCAGATCTTGGTCGGTGAACTGGCTTTGGCCGAGAGCACCGACGACGCCAAGGCGGAGACCATCCTCGACGAGGTTCTGGCCGCCGCTTCTTGAAGACCCTGAGACTCTGGTGGTCGGGGGAACGGGCGGCTCGGGATCGGTAGTCGCAGTAGTCCCGGCCGCCGGCTCGGGGCAGCGGCTCGCTGCTGGTATTCCCAAGGCGTTCCATCAACTCGAGGGACGGACCCTTGTCGAGCGTGCCGTGGATGGCTTGCTTGACTCCGGGGTCGTCGACGCCGTTGTAGTCGCGGTGCCCGCAGGCCTCACTGACGAGGCGAAGCTGATCCTCGGCGAGAAGGCCGCCGTCGTTGCGGGCGGAGGCGACCGTACCCAATCCGTGAGCCTGGCGCTGTCTGCGATGTCTGAGGTCCCGGGGTCGGAAGCACCGGACTTCGTGCTGGTGCATGACGCCGCGCGGCCGCTGACGCCACCAGCGTTGATAGTTCGGGTTGTCGAATCCTTGCGGGCCGGTCATGCCGCCGTGGTGCCCGCGCTGCCACTGTCTGACACCATCAAGGCGGTGGATGCCAACGGGGTGGTGCTGGGCACCCCGGAGCGGGCCGGCCTGCGGGCGGTGCAGACGCCGCAGGGGTTCGCGACCGGCCTGCTGTTGCGCGCCTATCGCGCTTACCACAGCGCCGCCCGTCCTGTTGGGGCCGGTTTCACCGACGACGCGTCCCTCGTCGAGCAGGTGGGAGGCCAGATCCAGGTGGTCGATGGCGACCCACTGGCATTCAAGATCACCAACCAGCTGGATCTATTGCTGGCCCAAGCGATTGTGCGGCGATGAGCGAGCCGCAGAATCCACCCGATCTTCCCAGGGTCGGTCTGGGCACCGATGTGCACCCGATTGAACCCGGCAGGCCCTGCTGGCTGGTCGGACTGCTGTTTCCGGGTGCAGACGGCTGCGCCGGACATTCCGATGGCGACGTGGCGGCACACGCGCTGTGCGACGCTGTGCTCTCGGCAGCAGGTCAGGGCGATATCGGTGGTGTCTTCGGAGTCGACGATCCGCGATGGAAGGGTGTCAGCGGCGCCGAGATGCTGCGCCACGTCGTCGACCTGATATCGCGGCACGGCTACCGGGTCGGCAACGCCACCGTGCAGGTGATCGGCAACCACCCCAAGATCGGTCCCCGGCGTGCAGAGGCGCAGCAGGTCTTGTCGGGTCTGCTGGGGGCGCCGGTCTCGGTATCGGGAACCACCACGGACGGACTGGGACTGACCGGGCGCGGCGAAGGATTGGCTGCCATCGCGACGGCACTGGTTGTCCGAACTAGCAGGTAAGCTGGCACGTCGTGACCGATCCCGCCCGCCTGCGACTGCACGATACGGCGGTCGGCGCCGTGCGTGACTTCGTTCCGCTGCGGCCCGGGCACGTTTCCATCTACCTGTGCGGTGCCACCGTTCAGGGCCAGCCGCACATCGGGCACGTCCGCAGCGGCGTGGCTTTTGACATCCTTCGCCGCTGGCTGACGGCGGGCGGCTACGACGTCGCATTCATCCGCAATGTGACTGATATCGACGACAAGATCCTCAATAAGGCCGCCTCGGCCCGCCGGCCGTGGTGGGAGTGGGCGGCCACCTACGAGCGCGCGTTCACCGCGGCCTACGACGCTTTGGACGTCTTGCCGCCGTCAGCCGAGCCGCGTGCAACCGGGCACATCACCCAGATGATCGAATTAATGGAGCGCCTGATCGAAACTAATCACGCGTACGCGTGTAAGGGCGACGTCTACTTCGATGTGCTCAGCTACCCGGAGTACGGGCAGCTGTCCGGCCACCGCGTCGACGACGTGCATCAGGGCGAGGGAGTGGCCACCGGCAAGCGCGACCAGCGCGACTTCACCTTGTGGAAGGGCGCCAAGCCCGGTGAACCGTCCTGGCCCACCCCGTGGGGTCGCGGACGTCCGGGCTGGCACCTGGAATGCTCGGCAATGGCGCGCACGTACCTCGGGCCGGAATTTGATATCCACTGCGGTGGAATGGATTTGATATTCCCGCATCATGAAAACGAGATCGCGCAGAGCCGTGCCGCCGGAGACGGGTTCGCCCGCTACTGGCTGCACAACGGCTGGGTGACGATGGGCGGCGAAAAGATGAGCAAATCGCTGGGCAACGTGCTGGCGATACCGGCGATGTTGCAGCGGGTCCGCGCCGCCGAACTGCGTTATTACCTCGGCAGTGCGCACTACCGGTCAATGCTGGAATTCTCCGAGACCGCCCTGCAGGACGCGGTCAAAGCCTATGTCGGGGTTGAGGAATTCCTGCACCGCGTTCGCATTCGGGTCGGTGCCGTCTTTCCCGGCCAGTGGACCCCACGTTTCGCCGAAGCACTCGACGACGACCTGGCCGTCCCGATCGCGCTGGCCGAGGTGCACCACGCTCGCGCCGAAGGCAACCGGGCGCTGGACGCCGGTGACCATGACGGTGCGCTGAAGAGCGCCAGCGCCATTCGGGCGATGATGGGCATCCTGGGTTGCGACCCGCTCGACGAACGCTGGGAATCTCGCGACGAGACCTCGGCCGCCCTGGCTGCGGTCGACGTGCTGGTGCAAGCCGAACTGGAAAGCCGGAAAGAGGCCCGGGAGCAACGCAACTGGGCGCTGGCCGACGAGATCCGGGACCGGCTGAAGATCGCCGGCATCGAGGTCACCGATACCGCCGACGGCCCCCAGTGGGAACTGCTGGCCGGTCACGAAAAGCGCGACAACTAGATGGCCGGCAACTCGCGGCGCCAAGGCGCGATACGCAAATCCGGTTCCAAGAAAGGCCCTACCGTCGGCTCGGGCGGCCAGCGTCGCAGCGCGCTGGAAGGACGTGGTCCCACCCCGCCTGCGCATATGCGGCCCAACCACCCCGCCGCCAAGCGCGTCAAATCTCCTCAGCCGCGCCGCCGGCCGGACAAGCGCACCGACGAAACCGAAACCGTGCTCGGGCGCAACCCGGTGGTGGAATGCCTGCGCGCCGGCGTCCCCGCGACGGCGCTCTACGTCGCGCTTGGCACCGAAGCCGACGAGCGACTCACCGAATCGGTTTCCCGCGCGGCCGATCTGGGCATCGCCATCCTCGAGGTGCCGCGCACCGACCTGGACCGAATGGCCGCCAACCATCTGCACCAGGGCATCGCATTGCAGGTACCGCCGTACAGCTACGCCCACCCCGACGACCTGCTCACCGCCGCCAATGGATCGCCGCCGGCGTTACTGGTCGCGCTCGACAACATCTCCGATCCTCGCAACCTGGGTGCGATCATTCGTTCGGTCGCGGCGTTCGGCGGCCACGGCGTGCTGATCCCGCAGCGGCGATCGGCCTCGGTGACGGCGGTCGCCTGGCGGACCAGCGCTGGGGCGGCGGTCCGGGTTCCGGTGGCGCGGGCGCCCAATCTCACCAGGGCGCTTAAGGGTTGGGCCGATCGGGGAGTGCGGGTGATCGGGCTGGACGCCGACGGCGACACCGTGCTCGATGAGCTGGACGCCACTGATCCGATGGTGGTGGTCGTGGGGTCGGAAGGCAAGGGCCTGTCCCGGCTGGTGCGGCAGACCTGCGAACAGGTGGTGTCGATCCCGATGGCCGGTGAAACGGAGTCACTGAATGCCTCGGTGGCCGCCGGGGTGGTGCTCGCCGAAATCGCGCGGCAGCGCAGAAGTTAAATGTGCGGCTGGCGCGCCCGCATCGGTGCTGCGCTGGCGGCCGGTGCGGTTGTCGCGTCGCCCGCGCCGCCAGCCAGGGCGGCCCCGCTCGATTTCGACCTGCAGGCCCATCGCGGAGGCCGTGGCGAGACGACCGAGGAATCGCTGAGAGCGTTCGCCAAATCGATCGAATTAGGCTTCAGCACACTCGAACTCGACATCGTGATCACCAAGGACGGACATCCTGTGGTGTGGCATGACCCGGCGATCGATGCGGAGAAGTGTGCCGACACACGCCCGGTCTTCGCCGGTGACCCGCAGTATCCGTACGTCGGAAAGCTCGTTCACGAGCTGACTCTCGAGCAGATCCGCACGCTGGACTGCGGCAGGCAGCTGGCCGAGTTTCCCCGGGCCGAAGTCATCCGGGGCAACAAGATAGCGACTCTGCCGGAAGTCTTCGCATTGGCCGACTCGTATCGGGCCGCAGTGCGGTACAACATCGAAACGAAGGTGGAAGCGAATCATCCGGGCGCCTCCGCGGAGCCGCAGGAGTTCGTCGATGTGATCCTGGCCGCGGTCGTGTCGGCCGGCAAGGTCGATCTCGTCGAGATTCAGAGCTTCGACTGGCGAACCCTGCCCATGGTGCACCAGGCAGAGCCGTCGATTCCTTTGGTGGCCCTGTATGACGAAGACGCGGTCAGCGACCCGGTGATCGGGGCGACGATGGTTGGCGCCACAATCATTTCGCCCAGGTACCAGCTGATCACCGGCAGGCCTTATGTCGATCATGCGCATTCGTTGGGGCTCAGGGTCATTCCGTGGACCGTGAACGACGCCGACGTCATGCGCGAGCAGATCGGTTACGGCGTCGACGGCATCATCACCGACTACCCAACGCTGCTGCGCAGCGTCATGGCCGAGCTCAGCATGCCCCTGCCGCAGAGCTACCGCCGGGCCTAGTGGCACGGCATCGCCCAGGCGATATGCCCTTCGAAGCCAACCGTTCTCGCCGTGTCGCGGTAGCGGCAACGCGCCCACCGCCGGCCAACGCAAACACTCGGCTCTGTACTTGTTCGGCGCCTCACCGAGGACACGAGGCCAAAACCACAATCGCCGAGATTGGAGTAGTCGACTACTCAAGTGAGCGCGGCCAGGCCGTGAACCCCTGAATGGGTCACCAGCTTCTCGCCCCGGGAGTGCCGAACATGGTTGCGTTAGTCCAGACAGTCGATGTCGCGTTCTTGCCGTTGGCCCTTGCCTCACCGTTCACCATGATCGCCCGGGGCCCGACCCGGGCCCGCGTCCACACCCGAACTACCGCGACGTGACCCATCGATACTTTGCCACACCACCGGAGGAGTGATCGTAGTGAAATTCGGTGTCGCAGAACAACTTTTGCACAGCCGTTTGGGGCCGATGATGGTGGCCGAGACGGGCTACCGGACGGCCAGGGTAACCGGTGCCGATTCGTACTGGCTGCTCGACCACCTGAACACCCTGTTGCCCCGGGCGGTGATGACACGTGAGTACACCGGCTCGGCCCGACTGATACCCGACTTCGACTCATTCCTGGAACCGTGGACGGCGCTCGGGTACCTCGCCGGACGCCACCGATTCGCCCGGATCCGGTTCGGCACCGGGGTAACCGATGCCGGGCGGCGCAATCCAGCGGTCACCGCGCAGGCCGCCGCGACCCTGCAGCTGATGACACGTGGCCGGGCGATCCTCGGGATCGGAACCGGAGAACGCGAAGGCAACGAACCGTACGGGGTGGACTGGTCCAAGCCGGTGGCGCGGTTCGAAGAAGCCCTGGCCACCGTCCGGGCGCTGTGGAACTCGAATGGGCAGTTGGTGGATCGCGATTCAGAATGGTTCCCCCTGCACAACGCCTCATTCACGTTGCTGCCGTACAAGGGCACCTGGCCCGAGATCTGGATCGCCTCGCACGGGCCGCGGATGCTGCGCGCCACGGGTCGCTACGCCGATGCGTGGTTCCCGGTCGCCTTCACCCCGGCGCGGTACGCAGAGGGGTTACAACAGGTCCACAGCGCTGCCGACAATGCCCACCGCGACCCGCATTCCATCACTGCGGCGAGTTGGCATTTTGTGGTGACCGGCCGCAGCTCGGGCGAGGTCGAGGACGCGCTGGAATCGGTACCGATCCGGGCGTTTGCCCTCAACCTCCCCGCCTGGGCATGGGCCGAGCACGGCGCGCGCCGTCCGATGGGAGACGACTCCACCGGTTTTCAGGACCTTGTGCCGCAAACGCTCGATGAGCAGACTGCGCTGGCGCACGCCGCCGCGGCGCCGATATCCGCCCTCAAGCAATACGTTCTGACCGGAACACCCGACGAGGTCATTGACCAGCTAGGCGTGTGGCGCGACCACGGCGTGCGCTACCCCACAGGCGCGCCGAACACCGCCATGATGCCGTCACCGGTGAACTTGTCCACCGTGCCGCCGTAACGCTGGACCACCGCCGCCGCGTCCGTCACGAGTTCGGTCATGATCTCGCGCAACCGCTCCGCACCAATGGCGGCCGCGATATCCATCGACTGCACTACATCGGCAAATAGAACTGTGACCTGCTTGTACTCCGCCGGGGTGACCGACACCGCGGTAGGCGAACCACACTCATCGCAGAATTTCGCGCTTGGCCGCAATTCTGCGCGGCACTTCTCGCAGGCCAGCGCGGCGGTCATGGCCCAACAATAGGACGCTATCGGTGCGCGCTGTTGGCCAGGACGCTGGCCGCCATGTCGCGCTGATCGGGGCCGTGTCGGCGTCTGCGCTTCTCGGCGCGGGCGACGCGCCACATGACCGCCGGGCGCAGCAACCGGGTCGCGGGGTCGAGCAGCGACGTCACTCTGAAGAACTGATTCACGATCGCGGCGTCGGATTCCGCTGCGGCGAGAACACGATCGACGTATGAGTTGAACACCCGCACGACGAGCGGCGGCGTGCCGTCGATTTCGGGCAGTGCGAGATCGGGGTTGGTCGACAGTTGCCACGCCTGGCGGATCGGCGCCGCCGCGGCCCGGAAGAACCGCCGCGCCAAATCCGGCGTGCCTAACGATAGGCAGTCACGCATCGCCAACGCTTCCACTGCGGCCACCGACATGCCTTGGGCGTAAATCGGGTTGAAGCTACAGATCGCGTCGCCGATGACGAGCAGGCCCTCGGGGAAGCGCCGCATCTTGTCGTAGCGGCGCCATTGACTGGACGGCATCCGGTGCTGCACCGGCTCTCCGACACGTTCGGCGGCCCGCACTGCGGCGAGCATATGGGCCGGTGCGCAGTCCTCGACGAACTCGCACATCGCCGCAAAATCGCGGGCCGGCTCACGACCTGCTAAGCCAAACACGGTGAACAGCCACGTGTCGTTCTCGCAACGGAGCATCCCAAGCCCGCTCGGCCGGCCCGGCGCGTTCCCGACGAGGAAAGCGAGTTCGTGCAGCGCATCAGGTGCCATACGCAGCATCTGGGTCGCGTAGGTCAGGCGCACCACGACGTGCTCCTCAGTCGGGCGGTCGTACCCCAGGCTTTCCAGCCACGCCGGGGTGCGGGCGCCGCGTCCGGTGGCATCGACCACCAAATCGGCGGCTAGCGTCATGCCTTCGCCAGTGTGACGGTTGACTAGCCGTGCGCCTGTGACGCGGTGTTGGTCGGGTGTCGAGGTCAGCGCCACGATGTCGTGCTCGTCGAGCAGTGTGACGTTGGGGATGGCGCGTACCCGCGCGCGGACGTGATCCTCCAGGAAGGGCCGGGTCGCGCCGTAGGCGGTAAACGACTTCGCACTACCGGTGCGCACCATCGGGTGTCCTCCCACGTTGTTGTACAGCCGCGACAGATCCCGGCCGTCGAAGTACTCGGCGCCGTCGAGGACCAGCTCGTCGAGGATGCCCGGGAACAGCTCGTCAAGAGCCTGGGCGCCACGGGGAAGCAAGCCATGGACGTGCCGGCCCTGCGGCACACCTCGGCGAGCGGTGGGGGTGTCGGGTAGCGGGTCGCGCTCCACCACCGTTACGGTGTCGAAGAAGTCCGCCAGCGAGCGCGCGGCCAGCAGACCGGCCATGCTTGCTCCCAACACCACCGCGTGATTACCGATCTTGGCCTTGTTATCCACAGCACCCACCACCTTCGCCGCGCCGTTACCTGACAAAAGCAATGCTCGCGGCCCAGCATGGGCGGCCATAGCGTAGTCGAGTACTCCACTGGTGCGAGCCGACCACGGATGCCCTCACCGAAACGCCGACAAAGCAGCGCGCCCCTTGCCGTCGCCCGGTTATAGTCGCCGGATGATCAGCGGCGACCTGCTGACCGGGCGTGACAATGAATTAGGGATTATTCGCCGTGCCCTGAGTAGGACTGGCAACCATTCCGGCGTGGTGATCGCCGGGGGCGCTGGTGTGGGCAAGACCTGGTTGGCCCGTGAAGTGCTGCGGCGTGCCTCGTCGTCCGGTGAGAGCACCAACTGGATCGTTGGCACCGAATCGGCGCACGCGCTGCCCTTGGGGGCATTCATCGGTTCACTGGGCGATGCGATGTCGGACCCGATGACAAACGTGCAGCGAGTGATCAATTCTTTTGTCACGCAACAGCGTCAGGGCCGGGTCGTGGTCGGAGTCGATGACGCGCACTTGCTGGACCCATTATCGGCATTTGTCGTTCACCAGCTGGCCCAGTCGGGCGGGGCCCGGCTGGTGGTCACACTGCGCACGGGCAGCGAGGAACCCGACGCCGTCACCGCGCTCTGGAAAGACGGGTTGCTGGCCCGTCTGGATCTCGAGCCCCTTTCGGCCGCGGCGACACGAGAGGTCATCGAGAACACGCTGGGCGGACCGGTCGATGCTCTCAGCGCGGCACGGTTTCGTCAGCTGACCGACGGAAACGCGCTGTTCCTGCGTCAGCTGGTCGCCGATCAGATTGCGGCCGGGCGGATGCGGAATTTGGCCGGGGTGTGGATGTGGGACGGCGACGTCGCGATCTCGGCCAGCCTGTCCGACACGGTGGGACGCCAGCTGAGGCGGTTGAACCCGGGGCTGGCGCTGGTGGTGGACACGTTGTCGCAATGTGAGCCGCTGGCCGTTGACGTGCTGTGCGATTTGGTGCGCCGCCGAGACCTGGCGGCCGCCGAGAGATTGGGCCTGGTCAGCGTCGAACGCACCGGGGGCACGCTGATGGCCAGGTTGGCGCACCCGCTGTTCGGTGAGCTTCGCCGCGCGAGCGTGGGCGAGATCCATCTGTCGGCCATCCGGGGCAAGCTGGCGACGCGGCTTGCGGAAAGCGCTGATGCCGACATGCAGGCCACCGTGCGTCGGGGGCTGCTGACCCTCGACTCGGATCTTGATCCCGACCCGCAGCTGTATCTGGAATCAGCACGGCATGCCATGACGCTGCTGGATCTCGAGCTGGCCGACCGGTTCGCCACTGCTGCCGTGCAAGCCGGGGCGCCCGAGGCGGCCGGGGTCCGGGCGATGAACCTGGTCCTGCTTGGGCGTAGCGAGGAGGCCGAGACGGCGCTGCGCGACATGGCTGGTGGCGACACGCCCGACGGTCACCACTGGGCTACGCTGCGGGCGGCAAACCTGGCGTGGATGCTGGGCAAGCCCGAAGACGCGTCGGTGATCCTCGACGGCCTTGCCGCTCCGAATTCCAAGGCCTCCGAGACTCCAGCGCAGGTGGCGGAGCGTTTGGCGGTGCAGGCCTGCATCGACGCTGTGTCGGCGCGCTGCGAACTCGCAGCCGAAAAGGCCCGGGCCGCTTTGAATTCAGAGGCTCTGCCGGATTTTCATGCGATGATGGCCTCGCTTGCGTTGATCATGGCCATGGGGGTGCTGGGGGAGGTCGATGACCTCACGGCCGTGGCGGAGCAGGCGCTGCGTCGCGCGACGACGTCGTTTCAGGCTTCCCATATGCGATTCTGGTTCGGCGCCGTCTACGGCCGCGCTTGCCGTTTGACCGGGCGTATCGACCAATTCGTCAGCACCGCAAAGCAACTGGCCGACTCGTCCCGCGACGTTCCCGGTCTCGCCTATGCGAACCTGGCCCTGCTGTCGGGCAATGCCGAGCTGGTCCGCGGCGCTGCCGCCGAGGCGGCACGGTTGGTGCATGAGGCGCTTGCCGGTGTGCAGAGACACTCCGTAAGAACGGGCTTACGGCCGGCGAGCTACTTCGCCCTGGCCGAAGCACACGCCAAACTCGGGCAGCCGGCCGAAGCGAATGACGCTGTCGCGGAGGCGCGGTCGTGCGTGCCGGTAGATTACCTCTTTATGCACACCGGCCTGTCGCTGGCCGATGGGTGGGCGATGGCCGCGAGCGGCCGGTTGAGCGAGGCTGTGGCGACCGTGCTGGAGGCGGCGCGACTCGCCCGCGACCGCGGCCAGCCCACCCACGAGTTGGCCTGCATACAGGCCGCGGCTCAGTGGGGCGATGCATCTGGGGCGGCGCGGGCGCGGGAGCTGGCCGAAGCGTTGCCGCTGCCGTTGGCCGATGCCGTCGCACAACATGCGGGAGCTCTGCTGGCCGGGGACGGCGAGGGTCTGCTGGCCGCGACTGCCGCATACCGGGCGATCGGCGATCGGGCCGCGGCCGCCGACACAGCGGCGCAGGCCTCAGCGGCGTTCGCCTCGAGCCAGCAGCGCCGGCGTGAGCTATACGCCGCGGCGCTGGCCAAGGAGTTGGCCGATGAATGCGGCGGCTTATCCACGCCGGCGCTGCGGACTCCGGGAGGCCTAAAGTTGTCAGGTCGCCAACGCGATGTCGTCGAACTCGTCGTGGCAGGACTGTCCAACCGCCAGATCGCCGAGCAGCTGGTGATGTCGGTGCGCACAGTTGAGGGCCACATCTACCGGGCCTGTCAGCGGGTGGGGGCCCAGTCACGCGAGGAACTGGCGTCGATCATCCGATCCGGACCCGGTGGCGCTTAATTCGGCCGGGCAATCCGGGTCGATGGGGTAGCCGACTACGCATCCTTACGAACCAAAGTTGGCGTTACCGTGCCTGCAGACGAAGGAGTTGGCATGGTCCAGACGCTGGAAGAAACCGATATAGGTGCGCTCCCCCTGGCGCCGAAGAATCCGCTGCCATTTTGGCAACAGGTCAAGGCGGTGCGGTCCTACATCGACGGTCATCAGGCGCTGCTCGACGCCGGGGGACCAGTCACCCGGTTGGTGCTCGGACCGAAGTGGCTGTTGCCGAACGTTGTGATGATCGCCAGCCCGCAGGGTGCCCGTGATCTATTGGGGCGCAACGACGAGGTCGCCGACCGCGGCCGGGCCACCACGATGGTCGAGATGCGCGCTTTAATGGGCGGCAACCTGCTCAACCTTCCGCACGAGCGATGGCTGCCACGGCGACGTGCGCTGCAGCCGATGTTCACCAAGCACCAGGTGCCCCGCTATGCCGGACACATGGCCACGGCCGCGCAAGACCTCGTCGACGGTTGGCGAGACGGCGCTTTCGCGGACCTGGACAGCGAGTGCCGCAAGCTGACACTGCGGGCCCTCGGGCGATCAGTGCTCGGGGTGGACCTCGACGAGCGCGCCGAGGAGGTGGGCGCCGCACTGGCTGCTTCATTGGCCTGGGTGGCCGACCGAGGAACGCGGCCGGTGAATCCGCCCCGCTGGTTGCCCACTCGCGGCCAACGCGCCGCCCGTCGGGCCAACGAGACGCTACACCGGCTGGCCGCCGAAATCCTGCACGCGGTTCGCACAAACCCCGACCGCGACGCTCCGCTGGTGCGCGCCCTGATCCAGGCGATCGATCCGGAGACCGGCCGGCCGCTCCCCGATGATGAGATCTGCCAGGAGCTGGTGCTGTTCATGCTCGCCGGCCACGACACCACCTCGACCACGCTGACCTACGCGTTATGGTCATTGGGGCATGACCGCGACATTCAGGAGCGGGTGCGCGCGGAGGTCGCCGCGCTGGGCGAGCGGCCGCTGACCCCAGACGATGTGACCGAACTCGAGCTAACCGTGCGGGTGTTGCACGAGGCGCTGCGGCTGTGTCCGCCCGCGGCGGGAACATTGCGCGCGCCCACCCGCGACATCGTGGTGGACGGCCACCGGGTCGAGGCGAAAACCCTTGCGGTGGTGAACTTTTATGCGATGCACCGCGATCCCGCACTGTGGGCGGATCCCCTGCGCTTCGATCCCGACCGGTTTCTCCCCGAACGGTCGAAGGTTCGCAGCCGTTGGCAGTACCTCCCGTTCGGCGGCGGCCCGCGCTCATGCATCGGTGATCACTTCGCGATGTTGGAGGCCACCCTCGCGCTTGCCACGATCATCCGCGCGGCCGAGATCGAGTCGCTCAGCACGGACTTCCCGCTGGCAACACCGTTCACGGTGGTAGCCGCCGCACCGATCCGCGCCCGCGTGTTGAGCATCGGGCCATCGGAGGCGGCGCTACGGGGTGTGGTGCGTTCGGCATTCGCCCTCAGCGCTTAGCCGCCGAGGTGTGGATGGCCACCGGCACGGCGGCGCGACCGTAACCTTCGTTCACCGCGGATGGCGTTTTGAGGTGTGGGTGTCCCCTCCATGATACCAATGATTGGTATCATGGGCTCGTGGGTAAGAACACGTCCTTCAGCCTCGACGAGCATTACAGCGCCTTCATCGACGGCGAGGTCGCCGCGGGCCGCTACCGGTCGGCCAGTGATGTCGTCCGCTCGGCGTTGCGCCTTCTCGAGGACCGCGAAACCCAGCTGCGGGCACTGCGTGAAGCACTCGACGCCGGCGAACACAGCGGCACCTCGACACCGTTCGACTTCGACGCCTTCCTCGGCCGCAAACGGGCCGAGGAGTCGCGCGGTCGGTGAGCCGATACCTTCTCTCACCTGCCGCGCAAGCAGACCTGGAGCAGATCTGGGACTACACGCACGACCGTTGGGGCGTCGACCTGGCCGAGGAGTACGTGCGCGAACTTCAACGCGCTATCGAGCGAGCCGCGGCAAATCCACGGATCGGCCGGGCCTGCGACGAGATCCGCCCCGGCTACCGCAAGCTCGCCGCCGGGTCACACACGCTGTTCTATCGGGTCAGCGCCGAAGGCGTCATCGACGTCGTGCGCGTCCTGCACCAACGCATGGACGTCGACCGCCACCTCTGAGTGGGGTTCCCTTGGCGACCCTGCCGCGGCCGCCGGCACCGCCGCGACCGCCTCCGGCCAGCCCCGTGGTCGGGCTACCGCAAAACCGAGAACCACAGCAAGCAGCGCCAGCGAAACCGTCAGGGCCATGTTTGGTTCCAGGGTCTATGCCCAGGGATTCTCCCGGCGCCACACCGTCGGCATCTGCAGCGTGACACCGTCCTGCGCGGCCAGCTCGTCGAGGACGCGGACAGACACATCCAAGTCGTCGCCCGCATATGGCAAGGCCCGCAATGGTTTCGACAACGGTCGGAAGAAATCGTCCCAGTGGATGAGTATGACCCGGCGGGCGCCCACGGTGCGCACCGTCTCGGTCCAGTAATCCACCAGGTATGACCGCGGCTGCAGGCCCAGCTGACCAACGCTGAGGTAGACAGCATCGGCGCGATGACCGTTCAGCGCACCGCGCACAAAGCCCGCGCTGCCCTGGATCAGCAGCCGCCGGCCCGACGGCCGGTGGTGTACCAACGCCGACCACGACTCGCCGCACCGATAGGCCGACGCTTTCACCGGTGTGGTCAGCGGCGCGTCGATCACGCCGGGAAACCGGTCGGGTGGGCAGTGGTGCGACTCCACCAGCGTGACGTCGTAGCTGCCCAACCGAATTGGTTCGCCGGAAACCGCGACGACAAGGCGATTCTCGGGCAGCCCGTAGCCGCGACCGACATTGGCCGCCGATTCGCCCCCGACCAGCAGGGCGCCGGTTCGATCGGCGACCAGCGCGGAATCCAGCACGTGGTCGAAGTGGGTGTGCACCGGGACGACAGCCTCCAGTCGGGACACCTCGGCCCGGGCAAGGCAGCCGTCGATGCGCGCCGCCGACGATGACACCTTGCCGGCCGCCACCCGTACCAGGCCGGGCCGCGAGAAGTAGCCGTCGGTCATCAGCGCCGACGATCCGTCGTCGACTAGCAGCGTCGCCACACCCATCCACGTCGCCCAAAGCGGCCCATCGGGTTCGGCCGCGGGAACGTCGAACCGAGCTGAATATCGTGCGATATCGGGGCGACCGAGCTTGAGCCGCATCAGCAAAACGCCCTGATATCGCTGCCGGCGGCCTCGAGCTGGTCGCGCACCGCGGTCGCGATCTGCACCGCACCCGGCGAATCACCATGCACGCAAACAGATTCCACACTGACCGCGATCTGGCTACCGTCGATCGCGGTGACCTGACCGGAGGTCACCATGGTCATCACCCGCTGCGCAATCTCGGCCGGATCGTGCAACACCGCACCCGGCTCGCGACGGGAAACCAGTTGACCGTCCCGTCGGTACGCGCGATCGGCGAATGCCTCCGTTACAGTGCGTAAGCCCAGGCGGGCGGCTTCGCCGAAGAACGCCGAGCCCGCCATGCCGAGCACCGGCAGCGTCGCGTCCACCAAGTGCACCGCCGTCGCGACGGCCGCGGCCTGTTCGCGGTTGGTCACGATCGTGTTGTACAGCGCGCCATGGGGTTTGACGTAGGACACCGTCGATCCGGCCGCGGCCGCGATGCCCTGCAGTGCGCCGATCTGATACACGACGTCGGCAACAAGGTCTTCGGTGCTGACGTCGATGAAGCGCCGACCGAACCCGGCCAGGTCCCGGTAGCTCACCTGGGCTCCGATGCGCACGCCCCGCTCGGCGGCAGTCCGGCACACCCGCAGCAGGCCGACGGGATCCCCGGCGTGGAAGCCGCACGCCACGTTGGCGCTGGTGACGACCTGCAGCATCGCATCGTCATCACCGAGGCGCCAAACGCCGAAGCCCTCGCCCAGGTCGGCGTTGAGATCGATTCGGGCCACCCGGCCAGCTTAGGGGGCTACTGCCTAACCACCTTGGCGGCAATCTGTGCAGCGATGTCTGTCGCCGGCGATCCGGATTGGTTGTAAGAGCAGGCCACGACATCGATGGCGATGTTGTTGCGCACGGTCAGCGCGCGCTGGCAGGCCCAGCCGTCGCCACCCTCCTGCACCTGCGAGGTGCTGAGCGTGCCGTTGGCCTTCGTGATCGCGCCCACCGTCCACACGACATCGGGCTGACCCTGGGTGACATCGCTGAACCGGCGGTTTGCGCACGACGGCCAGCCTTGTACCGAAGAGTTGTAGAACGCTGAAGCGTCGCGCGCGGACGGGAAGGCGACCACAGCCTGAATGGCGTAGTGGTCGCGCTTTTTGGAGTCATCGACGCTGTCGTCGATCCGCTGGCCGCGAAGAGCGGTCCACCCGGTGTTGGTATAGACCCTGTCCTGCGCCGGCCCGTCGATAGCCAGGCAGTTCTTGTCGGTGATGTTCGAGCCCCAGTCCCACATCGCCGTGGCGCTGAACCACACCTTCATGGATGTGGCGCCCAGCGCGCCATTGATCTGGCCTGGGTCGAGCAACAGTCCGTCCAGAGCCGAGACAGCCACTGGGGTCGAAGTGATGGGTCCAGACTTATCGGCGGGAACAGCCTTTCCGTTGGCGGTGGTGGTGCAACTGACAGCGAGTGTGCAAGCCACGGCCAGCACCAGGACGGCGATCAGCTGGCGCATTTCTTCCCCTTAACTCTGGTGTGACCAGCTTAAGTGGCGGGTTGCCGACGCCGCCCGAGTAGCCAGCAGAAGAGGTAAATCAGGAATGAGATGGTGGCGACGAACACTGACACCGGGACGCCGGGCGCCAGGGACAACACGATGCCGCCGACAGCGGCAACCTCGGCGAAAACTACCGAGGCGACGATAGCCGCGACCGGCGATCTGACCACCCGCGCGGCCGCGGCGGCCGGGGTGATCAGCAGCGACATCACCAGCAGTGCCCCGACGATCTGCACGGCCTGGGCGGCCACCACACCGACGAGCGCGGCGAACACGATCCCCAACGCGCGCACCGGCACACCGCGGGCGGCCGCGACCTCCGGATCGACGGTGGCGAACAACAGTGGTCGATAGCACGTCGCGAGCACGACGATGACCAACAAGCACACGAGTGATAGCGTCACCAGCCCGGAGTAGCCCACTCCCACGATCTGGCCGGTCAGCAATGCGAAACTGGTCCCGCTCCGTCCCGGGTAGAGGTGGATGAACAGCACCGCCAGCCCCAGTCCGAAGGCCAGCACCACCCCGATCACCGAATCCCGTTCCCGGGCACGCTGTCCCAGAATGCCGAACAGCGCCGCCGCCAGCGCGCTTCCGATCAGCGCTCCCAGTCCTACCTGAAAGCCGACCAGCAGTGCGAAAGCCGCTCCGGTCAGTGCAAGTTCGCTGGACCCGTGCACGGCGAACGACATCTGGCGCATCACGACAAACGGCCCGATCAGCCCTGCCATCAGCCCAAGCAGCGCGGCCGCCAACAGCGCCTGTTGTACGAAGTCGTGGCTCAGCAACCGCACGGTGATGTCGAAAGAGAACAGGTTGTCCAGCATCTCGGTGAGTCGGTGATTCACCTGGTGCACCCGTCATGGTCGCCGACCACCACGTAGCGGTCGTTGACCTTTACCACCTGGATGTCGGCCTGATACAGCATCGACAGGGTCGCCGTGTTCATCACCTGCTCGACGGTGCCGATCCGGAATCGACCGTCGACCAGGTAGAGCACCCGGTCTATGTACGGCAGGATCGGGTTGACCTCATGCGTGACGAAGATGACCGTGGTTGCGGCTTCCTGGCGGCGGCGCTCGATCAGCGCCGCGACCAGCTTGGCGTTGGCCGGGTCCAGGGTCAGCAGGGGTTCATCGCAGAGCAGCAGCGTCGGATCGCTGGCCAGTGCCTGAGCAATCCGCACCCGTTGCAACTCTCCGCCGGACATCACCCCGACCGGGACATCGGCCAGCCGCTCGCCGTTGACCCATTGCAGCGCCCGCTGCACCGCCTCGCTTCGTAGGGTTCGATCGGCAGAGCGCAGCGGCATGACGCCCCAGCGCCGCCCGTCGATGCCCAGCTGGACTAGGTCGCGACCGCGCAACAGCACCTCCCTGTCGATCGGGCGATGTTGCGGCACGTAGCCGATGTGCCCGCTGCCCGGCACAAACGCCTCGCCCGCGGTGAGCGCCAATTGTCCGAGCAGCACCTTGAGCAGCGACGTCTTGCCGGTGCCGTTGGGACCCAGCACCGCGACGAACTCGCCGGGCGACACCGACAGGTCAAGGTGGTCCCATAGCACGCGATCACCGAATGCCAGCCGGGCACCGCGGAGCGACACCGCCCCCGCGGGTTGGCCGATTAGCGGCATGTCTATCAGCTCGACCGCAACGCGGCCAGCAGCTGGTTGACCGTGTTGCGCTGCCAGGTCAGGTAGTCGGTGCCGCTGGGCAACGTCTCGGTCACCATGGTCACCGGCACACCCGCCCGCCGGGCGGCGTCTTGTAGTCCGTCTATCGCGGGGGTGGAGGTCTGCGGGTTGACCAGCAGCACCGAGACTTGGCGATGATTTATCAGTTCGAGGACGGATGCCATGTCGGATGGAGCGGGATCGGTCTCGTTCTCGTTGGCTGCGGTGAAGCTGGCCGGAGTGCGATTAACCAGGCCGGACGCCGCTAGCAGGTAGTAAGCGACGGGCTCGGTCGCGATGACGCTGGCGCCTGGATATCCGGTGGCGATGGCGTGTTCGGAGATGGCGATGGCGTCGGCACCGCGGCAGAATTCGGCGGCGTTGGCCCGGTAGTCCTTGGCGTTGACGGGGTCGGTGGTCGCCAGCCGGTCGGCGATCGTGGCGGCCACCGCCTTGGCCACCTTCAGGTCGTAGAAGACGTGCTCGTTGGCCGGGTCCTCGTTATTTTCGCTGTTCGGCGTGGTGAGCAGCGAGAAGGCATCGACTTTTTTGACCGCCGGATGGCCGGCCAAAACCTGGTCGACCCATGGGTCGTAACCGCCGCCGTTGTATACGACCAGGGGGGCGTCGGCAATCGCGGCGGCGTCGGCGGGACTTACCGCGTAGGAATGCGGATCGACATCCGCGCCGGTCAGGATGGACTTGACGGTGAGATGACCGCCGGTGACCGCACGCGCCACGCTGCCCCACACGTCGGTGGACGCCACCACGGCGACTGCGGCAGGGCGGGCAGAGTTGCCGATTCCGCAGGCTGGCAGGGTTATCAGGGCGGTCGAGACGACCCCCCAGACGGCTATGGCCGACGGCCAACGCGTCACCCTGACTAGTGCGATTCGCACGTTCGATTCCTTACCTTCCGGCTCAGAGGCCGCCGCTTAATACTAATGAAAATCGTTTCCATTAGAAAGTGGCGGATCGGCGCCTGCTGAGCGCACCGCTGTAGCCTCACCAAACGTGAGTCACACACCACGCAGGCGTGCGACTCTGGCGTCGTTGGCGGCCGAACTCGAGGTGTCGCGCACCACGATCTCGAATGCCTTCAATCGACCGGACCAGCTCTCCGCCGACCTTCGCGAACGGGTGCTCACGACGGCCAAGCGGCTGGGTTACGCGGGACCCGACCCGGTGGCGCGATCGTTGCGAACCCGCAAAGCCGGCGCGGTCGGTTTGGTGACGCCCGAACCGCTGACATATTTCTTCAGCGACCCCGCGGCACGGGATTTCGTCGCCGGAGTTGCGCAAGCGTGCGACGAGCTCGGGCAGGGCCTGCTGTTGGTAGCGGTCGGACCCAGCCGCAGTCTCGAGCACGGAACAGCCGCCGTGCTTGGCGCCGCGGTGGACGGGTTCGTGGTGTATTCCGTACGCGAGGACGATCCCTACCTACAGGTGGTGCTGCAGCGTCGGGTGCCCGTCGTGGTGGTCGACCAGCCCAAAGGTCTCTCCGGAGTGTCCCGGGTGGGCATTGACGATCGAGCGGCGATGCGCGGGCTCGCCGACTACGTGCTCGGGTTGGGCCACCGGGAGATCGGTCTACTGACCATGCGGCTGGGCCGGGACCGCCGCCAAGATCTGGTGGATGCCGCCCAGCTGAAGTCGCTCACCTTCGACGTGCAACGCGAGCGCATCTTCGGCGTCTGGGATGCGATGACGGCGGCCGGTATGGACCCGGATGCGCTGACCGTGGTGGAAAGCTACGAACACCTGCCGACGTCGGGTGGCACTGCCGCCGAGGTGGCGCTCAAGGCTAATCCGCGGATCACCGCACTGATGTGCACCGCGGATATCTTGGCCCTGTCAGCCATGGATTACCTTCGGGCACATGGGATTTACGTGCCGGGTCAGATCAGCGTCAGCGGATTCGACGGCGTCCCCGAGGCGATCAGCCGAGGGTTGACCACGGTGGCGCAGCCGAGCCTGCAGAAGGGCCGCCGGGCGGGTGAACTGCTGCTCAATCCGCCGCGTTCGGGCCTACCGGTCGTCGAGCTGCTGGACACCGAGCTGATTCGGGGGCGCACCGCCGGGCCCCCTGCCTAACTGGCGTTACCGCTATGTTGGTCGCCGATCAGCAAGCGCACGGCGAGGTCCAGCCGTTTGCTGACGTCGGTCGCCGAGGCTCGCCGGGTGAGCCAGGCGAGGAGGTTCGACAACCACACGTCCGAGATCACCCGGGCGATGTGGTACTGGTCCTCGGTCGGTTCGCCGTCGCTCATCGCGCGCGCGAACATGCCGTCGATGAGTTTCTCGACGTGATCGACTTCACTGGCCGCCGACGCGTCGGCAAAGACGTAGGCCCGCGTCATCGCCTCGGTAAGCAAGGGATTGCGCTGCATCGCACGGTTGAGCTTGCCGACCATGAAGTTGAGCCGCTGAAACGGAGTGCCGCCGGCAACTGCGGAGCGGTCGGTTTTGGCGTCGATGCGGGTGAACTCCCGGCCCAGCGCCGACACCAGCAGATGTACCTTCGACGGGAAATACCGGTAAAGCGTCCCAACCGCCACGTCGGCGCGTTCCGCCACGGCGCGCATCTGAACCGCCTCGTAGCCGCCCTTTGATGCGATGGCCATGGTCGCGTCCAGGATGCGTTTACGGCGTTCCCGTTGTGCCTCCGAACCGAGCTCGGACTCGGCAAGTACCGCCATGTCTATCACCTCGCGAGGCTGCGAGTCGGGAACGCGACTCGAGTTCGTGTTCGCTGTCGACATCTGCCGGGGCGCTCCTCTTCCGGACGGTTCGATCGCAGACGATACGCAAGCCGGGTGCGAATTTCCCACCTCCGTAGCGTTGGGGACAGCGACTTGTCCTGGACCTTTCTCGCCGAATGGCGTTCGACTTGTCGGTCGATCGCTGGCACTATTAGAACACGTTCTAGTGGCCTACATCGAGAATGCGGAGGGCTCGCACGTGGTAGCGACCGTCACAGACGAACAGTTTGCGGCGCGTGAGTTGGTGCGCGATTGGGCGCGAAACTCGGGCTCGGGGATGGTTGGGACCACGGCGATCCGATTGACGGAACAAGGTGACGCCGATGCCTGGCGACCGGTGTTCGCGGGCCTGGCCGCGCTGGGACTGTTCGGCGTAGCCGTTGCGGATGACCGCGGTGGCGCGGGTGGCAGCATCGAGGACCTGTGCGCCATGGTCGAGGAGTCGGCCAAGGCGCTGGTTCCGGGGCCGGTCGCGACCACCGCGCTGGCCAGCTTGGTGGTGGACGATCCCGAACTGCTCGCCGCGCTGGCCGATGGTGAACGCTTCGCCGCCCTGGCGATCGAAGGCAGTGTCGACTTCGATGCTTCGACTTCTCGCGCGTCCGGCTCGGTCAGTTGGGTGCTCGGCGCTGCCGATGGCGGCGTCCTACTGCTGCCGGCCGATGGCAACTGGGTGTTGGTCGATACAGCAAGCGAGGGAGTGCAGGTCGAGCCGCTGCGGGCGACGGACTTCTCCCGGCCGTTGGCTCGGGTGGTGCTGAAGTCGGCGCCGGCAACCCTGATCGGCCGGTCCGACCAGCGGGTGCGGGACCTGGCCGCGACCGTGCTGGCGGCCGAGGCGGCCGGCGTCACCCGGTGGTCGCTGGAGACCGCCGTCGCGTATGCCAAGGTGCGGGAGCAGTTCGGCAAGCCGATCGGCAGCTTCCAGGCCATCAAGCACCTGTGCGCGGAAATGCTGTGCCGCGCCGAGCAGGCCGAGGTCGCCGCTGCCGACGCGGCCCGTGCCGCGGGGGACGCTGGGGATGCCGAGAAAGATCGGCAGTTCGCCATCGCGGCCGCGCTGGCCGCGAGCGTAGGTATCGCCGCCGCGAAGGCCAATGTCAAAGACTGCATCCAGGTGCTCGGCGGCATCGGCTGCACCTGGGAGCACGATGCGCATCTCTACCTGCGCCGTGCGCACAGCATCGGCAGGTTCCTCGGCGGTGCCGAGCACTGGTTGCGTCGCATCACGGCGCTCACTCAGGACGGTGTGCGCCGTCGCCTGGGTATCGATCTGTCCGAGGTTCAGGAGTTGCGACCCGCGATCGCCGCCGCCGTCGCCGAGGTGGCCGCGGTGCCGGAGGAGAAGCGGCAGGCGGCCCTGGCCGAGGCCGGCCTGCAGGCGCCACACTGGCCGGCGCCATACGGCCGCGGCGCGTCCCCGGCCGAGCAGTTGCTGATCGATCAGGAGCTGGCGGCGGCCGGCGTCGCGCGACCGGACTTGGTGATCGGCTGGTGGGCGGCGCCGACAATCCTCGAGTACGGCACGCCCGAACAGGTCCAGCGCTTCGTGCCGGCGACCACGCGTGGCGATTTCCTTTGGTGTCAGCTGTTTTCCGAGCCGGGAGCGGGCTCCGACCTGGCGTCGCTGCGCACAAAAGCAGTGCGCTCGCAAGATCCGGACAGTGGCTGGCTGCTGACGGGGCAGAAGGTTTGGACGTCCGCGGCGCATAAGGCGCGGTGGGGCGTGTGCCTGGCGCGCACCGATCCGGACGCCCCGAAACATAAAGGCATCACGTACTTTCTGGTCGACATGACCTCACCCGGTATCGAGATCCGGCCCCTGCGTGAGATCACCGGCGACTCGTTGTTCAACGAAGTGTTCCTGGACAACGTTTTTGTGCCCGACGAGATGGTGGTCGGCAGGGTGAACGACGGCTGGCGGCTGGCCCGCACCACGCTGGCCAACGAACGCATCGCGATGGCCAACGGGACGGCTTTGGGCAACCCGATGGAAGAGCTGCTCAAGGTGCTGTCAGCGATTGACCTCGATGTTGCCCAGCAAGACCGGCTCGGGCGGTTGATTGTCCTGGCCCAGACCGGCGCGCTGCTGGACCAGCGCATCGCCCAGCTGGCCGTGGGCGGCCGCGACCCCGGGGCGCAATCCAGCGTGCGCAAGCTGATCGGTGTCCGTTACCGGCAGGCGCTGGCGGAATTCATGATGGATGTGTCCGAGGACGGCGGCCTGGTCGATAGCCGCGCGGTGTTCGACTTCCTCAACACCCGGTGCCTGACCATCGCCGGCGGTACCGAGCAGATCCTGCTCACCGTGGCCGCCGAGCGACTTCTAGGCCTGCCGCGCTAAGTAAAAGTCGTCTGAGCGCAGGTGCTGGGTGAGGTGATGTTGACCCCGGTGTAGACCACCTGCATGTGGGAGCAGACGATGACGTTGACGTCGGTCTTGGGGCCGCCCGTCGCCCAATCGGTCGAGTCGATCCGACCGGTTGTCTGGTACTTGTCCGCCGGGCCGTCACCGAAATAGACGGTGGTGATCACGTCGGACCCGCCCTCTTTCATGACCCGCTCGAATTGGCTGGTGGCGTGGGCGTCCAGGTAGGCCAACCGATTCGGCGACCGGATCTCGGTGGTCTGGCGGGCCCACAGGCTGGGCGGGAAACCGGTCACGCCGTCGGGTGTGCGCATGTCGGCCCCAGCAGTGAAGTCGCAGTGGCCATCGGCTTTGTAGCAATCGAGGAGGGTGTGCGTCTCCAACTGATTGGGGCCGTCCAGGGGGGACAAGTTGACCGCAGTGTTGCTGGCCGCCTGGGAGTTCGGTGGCGCAAGTAGCGTCAGCATGGACCCGACGACGGCAAATCCCGCTAGCAGCCGCTTCATCCGGTACCCCCTTTGGGACTACTCGTCGTAGGTGACTTCTACCGAATCAGATTCCGGATGAGATTGACAGGCCAAAATGAGCCCTTCGTCGAGATCCACCTGCTCTAGGACGTCGTTGACCTCCATGTTGACCTTGCCGCTGACCAGGGTGCAGGCACATGCCCCGCAGTGACCCTCGCGGCAGGAGAAAGGCGCGTCAAGGCCTTTGGCCAATAGCACGTCGAGCAGCTTTGCGTTGCGCGGCCACGACACCGTGTGGGTTTCACCGTCCAGGGCAACGATCGCGGTGGCCGGCGGCCCGTCCTGGTCGTGGGTGTCATCGATTGTGACGGCCGCGAACGGATCGGACTCCAGCGACTTGAAAACCTCGATATGTATTTGCGGGGCAGGAACTTTCAGCGCTTCCAGCGCTTGGCGCGCTGCGTCCATGAATGGACCGGGCCCACAGATGAACGTGGGCCGGTCGGTGAACGGCGCGGCCAGCTTCGCCAGCGTGCTTGTGCTGGGCAGTCCTTGCAGCGATTCCAGCCAGTGCACCACCGTGAGGCGGTCGGGATGCTTGATGGACAGCTCGCGCAGCGCGTCGGCAAAGATCACCGACCCTTGGTCGCGGTTGGCATACAGCAGCGTCACCTGCCCGCTCCCTTCGGACAGCGCCGACTTGCAGATGGACATGATCGGAGTGATCCCGCTGCCGGCGGCCAGCAGCAGAAAGTCGCTGTCGAGGGTCTTGGGCACGAAGGTGCCCGACGGGGCCAGCACGTGCAGGCGCATGCCTTTGTGGGCGTGGTCGCACAGCCAGTTGGACGCGTAACCGTCCGCGGTTCGCTTGACCGTGACGGTCAGCGCGTCGTCGGTGAACGGCGAGCTGCACAACGAATAGCAGCGCGCCACCGAACCGGTGCGGTCGCTGGGCACACGCAACGTCAGGAACTGGCCGGGTGCGTAGCGCAACCGCTGCGGTGGGATGTCCGGGTCGCCCCGCCGGTCCGGCACTGCGAACACCAGCGATCGCGCGTCGTCGGTCTCGGCGACTACCTCGGCGATCTGAAGTTCAAGGACGTGGTCGCCTAGTGGCTCGTCGGGTGCTTGGTCCAGATCCGCCTCGGGCACTCCCCAATCCTCTCCTTGGTCACAACTAGAACATGTTATAGAAAACCCGATTCACATCGCTACCAGCCGCAGGAACGCCCTGCTCGACACGAATCGGAACGTGTTCTAGTCTTGTGAGTAAGTCCGTACTCCCGGGAGGCATACGTTCAGTGACAACCATTCAACAGCGTGATGCGCAGTCGGTGTTGGCTGGGATCGATGATCTGCTTCCGCAGATTCGGGACCGCGCTCAGGCCACGGAGGATCTGCGCCGGCTACCTATCGAGACCGTTGAGGCGCTCGACGACGTCGGCTTCTTCACCCTGTTGCAGCCCGAGCAGTGGGGTGGCCTGCAGTGCGATCCGACTTTTTTCTACGAGGCGACGCGTCGTCTGGCCAGTGCGTGCGGTTCGACCGGCTGGGTGAGCTCGATCATCGGCGTGCACAATTGGCACTTGGCGTTGTTCGACCAGCAGGCCCAGGAAGAGGTCTGGGGCGACGACCCGAAAACCCGGATCTCGTCGTCGTACGCCCCGATGGGCGCCGGCGTCGTGGTCGACGGCGGCTATCTGGTCAACGGTGCGTGGAGCTGGTCGTCCGGTTGCGACCACGCCACCTGGGCATTTCTCGGCGGCCCAGTCCTCAAGGACGGTCGGCCGGTCGACTTCGGCAGCTTCCTGATCCCGCGAAGTGAATACCGCATCGACGACGTATGGCGCGTGGTCGGCCTGCGCGGCACCGGCAGTAACGACGTCGTGGTCAAGGACGTCTTCGTGCCGCGGCACCGGTTCTTGTCCTACAAGGCAATGAACGACCGCACTGCGGGGGGACTACAGACCAACACCGCCCCGGTTTACAAGATGCCTTGGGGCACAGTGCATCCCACTACCATCTCGGCGCCGATCGTGGGCATGGCTTACGGTGCTTACCAGGCGCACGTGGAGCACCAGGGCAAGCGCGTGCGTGCGGCGTTCGCTGGGGAAAAGGCCAAGGATGACCCGTTCGCCAAGGTCCGCATCGCCGAGGCGGCCAGCGATATCGACGCCGCGTGGCGCCAGTTGATCGGAAACGTCGGCGACGAGTACGCACTGTTGAAAGCGGGCAAGGAGATTCCCTTCGAGCTGCGGACCCGCGCGCGTCGGGACCAGGTGCGCGCCACTGGCCGGTCGATCGCCTCGGTCGACCGGTTGTTCGAGGCCTCCGGAGCCACCGCGTTGGCCGATGACGCCCCGATTCAGCGGTTTTGGCGTGACGCGCACGCCGGCCGGGTGCACGCTGCCAACGACCCCGAACGGGCCTACGTGATCTTCGGGAACAACGAGTTCGGGTTGCCGGCCGGCGACACGATGGTCTAGCCATGACCGCCAGATCTTCTGGGACCTTTTCCGAGACCGATGAATTGACGTTCGAGTCCACCTCGCGCTTTGCGGAAGTCGACGTGGACGGGCCGCTGAAGCTGCACTATCACGAGGCGGGAATCGGCAATGACCAGACCGTGGTGCTGTTACACGGGGGCGGTCCGGGAGCGTCGAGCTGGACCAACTTCTCGCGCAACATCGCGGTGCTGGCCGACCGGTTCCATGTGTTGGCCGTCGATCAGCCCGGGTACGGCCACTCGGACAAACGCGCGGAGCACGGGCAGTTCAACCACTACGCCGCGAGGGCGCTCAAAGGTCTCTTCGACCAGCTGGGCGTGGTACGCGTTCCGCTGGTGGGCAATTCGCTGGGTGGGGGTACCGCGGTCCGTTTCGCGCTCGACTATCCCGACCGGGCCGGACGCCTGGTGCTGATGGGCCCCGGCGGGCTGAGCGTCAACCTGTTTGCGCCCGACCCCACCGAGGGTGTCAAGCGGCTGGGGAAGTTCTCCGTCGAGCCCACCCGGGAGAATCTCGAGGCGTTCCTGCGGGTCATGGTCTATGACCAGAAGCTGATCACGCCGGAGTTGGTCGACCAGCGTTTCGCGCTGGCCAGCACACCGGAATCACTGACCGCGACCCGGGCCATGGGAATGTCGTTCTCCGGCGCCGACTTCGAGCTCGGCATGATGTGGCGCGAGGTGTATCGACTGCGCCAGCCGGTACTGTTGATCTGGGGCCGCGAGGACCGGGTCAACCCGCTGGACGGCGCACTGGTCGCGCTGAAGACGATTCCCCGTGCGCAGCTGCACGTCTTTGGGCAATGTGGGCATTGGGCGCAGGTGGAGAAGTTCGACGAGTTCAACAAGCTCACCGTTGATTTCCTGGGAGGTGCGCGATGAGCGGCGTTACCGGTATTCGGTCGCTGGGCTATCTGCGCATCGAGGCCACCGATATGGCGGCCTGGCGTGATTTCGGCCTGAAAGTCCTCGGCATGGTCGAAGGTAAGGGCAGCACCGAGGGTGCGCTATATCTGCGGATGGACGATTTCCCTGCCCGGCTGGTGATCGTTCCCGGCGAGCATGACCGGCTCCGCGAAGCCGGCTGGGAATGCGCGAATGCCGAAGGTCTGCAGGAGATTCGAAATCGCCTGGACGTGGAGGGCACGCCCTACAAAGAGGCCACCGCCGCCGAACTGGCGGACCGTCGGGTGGACGAGATGATCCGGTTCTCCGATCCGTCGGGTAACTGCCTGGAGGTCTTCCACGGCGCCGCTTTGGAGCATCGCCGCGTGGTCAGCCCATACGGGCACCGGTTCGTCACCGGTGAGCAGGGCCTGGGCCATGTGGTGTTGTCGACCCGCGACGACGCAGAGTCGCTGCACTTCTACCGGGATGTGTTGGGATTCAGACTCCGTGACTCAATGCGCCTGCCGCCCCAGGTCGTGGGGCGGCCCGCCGACGGGGCGCCGGCCTGGCTACGTTTCTTCGGTTGTAACCCGCGGCATCACAGCCTGGCCTTTATGCCGGCGCCGACGCCCAGTGGCATCGTGCACCTAATGGTCGAAGTCGGAGAGGCCGACGATGTGGGACTGTGCCTGGATCGCGCGTTGCGCCGCAAGGTGCCGATGTCGGCCACGCTGGGCCGCCATGTCAACGACCTCATGCTGTCCTTCTACATGAAGACGCCGAGCGGTTTCGATGTCGAATTCGGCTGTGAAGGAAGAAAAGTCGCCGATGCGGACTGGGTTGCCCGGGAAAGCACCGCGATCAGTCTGTGGGGTCACGACTTCTCCGTCGGCTTCAGTAGCTGACCTCGGGGCTAACGATGTCGGCGCCGATCGATCCGCGAGCCTTCCGACAGGTGCTTGGCCAGTTCTGCACCGGGATCACCATCATCACCACCGTGCATGACGAGGTCCCGATCGGCTTTGCGTGCCAGTCGTTCGCGGCACTGTCACTGGATCCGCCGCTGGTGCTATTCTGCCCCACCAAGGTGTCGCGATCATGGAAGGCCATCGAAGCCAGCGGCCGGTTCTGCGTCAATGTGCTGACCGAGAATCAGAAGCACGTCTCCGCGCGGTTCGGCTCCAAAGAGCCGGACAAGTTTTCCGGGATCGACTGGCACCCATCACAACTCGGTTCGCCCGTCATTGACGAGTCGCTGGCCTACATCGACTGCACGGTGGCGTCCGTGCACGACGGTGGCGACCACTTCGTGGTCTTCGGCGCGGTCGAGTCGTTGTCAGAGGCTGCCAAGATCAAGCCGCGGCCGCTGCTGTTCTATCGCGGCGACTACACCGGCATCGAGCCGGACAAGACCACCCCGGCCCAGTGGCGCGACGACCTGGATGCGTTCCTCACGACTACCACCCGGGACACCTGGCTTTAGTTCGCTGACGATGCGCGCCGCGCGCGTAACGCTACTGCGAAATATTCAGGGGAATTCCGCAGTAGCGTTACGGCGCAACGCGATAGCTATCGGGCGTCGTGGTAGCTGGCTTCCACAGGGGCGTCTCGCCCGTCGGACTCTGCGGCGGTTGCCGGGGCATTGGACTCTCCACGCTTTTTCTTCGCGGTGTTCGGGTCGATGCTCTCAGCGCGGTCCCACTGCTCTTGGAGCTGCTCGCGTGATGTTGCGGCATGGCTCTGATGCGTGGCAGCTTGTTCCTGCAACCTGGCGGCTTCGGCGGCCTTGACCTCGGCCTCGGCCTGAGCCGCACGCGCCTTGGCGGCGGTTTCTTGCCCAAGTAACTCGCGGCGCTCGACCCGGCCCGTCTCGAGTTTGGCCTGTTCGCGAATCTCTTCGGCCTGCTTGTGCCTGCGCCGGCTGCCTGCTCTGCTGACCACAACGACCAGGGCAATTAACGCAAGGACCGCTATTACGGCGACGACAATCCAAACAATGGTGGTGCTCATGGTGGGCTCCATTAGTAGATCGGTGTGTGGTGGTGCTGGCCACTGCGGCTACTGGTTGCCCGTATTCGACACAAATCAAACAGCGAAGGTGCAGACGCCTTGGTGGGCATCGATGGTTTCAGTGTGCATCGATCGTGTCAGCGATCCCGCGAAGCGAAGCGAGTCGCGCCTTTATCGAACCAGGCGGCGCACCGTCACCACTGACGACCTGCCCCGGGCCGTAACGAATATCCCTGGTGGCCATTGAAATCGGACTCCTGAACTATGACGCCCCCACCCGAGCAGGGGCTTTAAGGGAGTCACTTCGTCAGGGCGTCGGAGCGGCGGGGGCGCGGCGAGTTGCGGCGACTGGGTGGCCTGCATGGTGCTTCAGATGCAAATAGGTAATTTGATTGTCGCGACGCCTTCTAACCACGCGCACGCAAACACCATGCGTATGATCCGTCGAGAATTCGATCCATGGGGGCACCGGCCGGGCCAACACGAGCGCCGCCACCGTCGCCGCCATTGCGTCGATGGGGGCAGGCGCATAACCTCACGCTATGACCTCGGTGCCCGCGGGCTCGGAGAAGGCCGGCCTGAGACCGGATTTCGACAATGTCCAGGCTCACTACGACCTGTCCGATGAGTTCTTCCGGCTCTTCCTCGATCCGACCCAGACCTACAGCTGCGCCTACTTCGAGTCCGACGACATGACGCTGGAGCAGGCCCAGATCGCCAAGATCGACCTATCGCTGGCCAAATTGGGGTTACAACCTGGCATGACGCTGCTCGACATCGGGTGCGGCTGGGGCGCCACGCTGCGGCGTGCCGTGCAGAAATACGACGTGAACGTCGTCGGCCTGACGCTGAGCAAAAACCAGGCCATCGCCGTTGACAAATTGTTCCGCGCAATGGACAGCACGCTCAGCCGACGGGTGTACTTGGCGGGCTGGGAGGAGTTTACCGAACCGGTCGACCGGATCGTGTCGATCGGCGCGTTCGAGCACTTCGGCCACAAGCGCTACGACGATTTTTTCACCATGGCCCACTCCGCGCTGCCCGCCGATGGCGTGATGTTGCTGCATACCATCGTGAGAGCCAGCCCCGAGGAGATGCAAAAACGCGGGCTGGAGCTGCCGGCAAAACTGCTGCGCTTCATCTTGTTCATCATGGATGAGATCTTCCCCGGCGGGGAGCTGCCCCTGGTTGCCCAAGTCGAGCAGCACGCCACCAATGCCGGCTTCCGGGTGGCCCGCACACAGCCGCTGCGGCAACATTACGCCCGAACGCTGGACATCTGGGCAGCGACGCTGCAGAGCCGTCGGGAGCAGGCCATTGCGGTTCAATCCGAAGAGGTCTACCAGCGCTACATGAAGTACCTCACCGGCTGCGCCGACCTGTTCCGCGACGGCTACACCGACGTGTGCCAGTTCACTTTGGTCAAAAACGGCTGACCGGTTGTGGCCCGGCTCAGCCGAGGAACGCGTTTCGGTGCTGTGCGTCGCGAACAGCCGCAACAGGTGGCAGGACCTCTACGCGTTCAGCACGCGGACCCAGCCGCAGATCGATTTGACAGTTGGCAGTTGGTATGCGTCGACCCACCCGAAGTCGCACTTCGTGACGGGTTTGCTGGTTGCGTTGGTCACAGCTGACGCCCGGTACAACCTGTCCGGCCGGAATCTGGCTATCCACCGGGGCTGCGGGACCGAAACGGTCGTCCTGGACGGCGCGGCTGCGGTCCTCGATACCCTGAGGGACCGGTTCGGGATCGACATCGACTATGTCGGCGAGCGCGGTGCGGTCGAAGCGCGCCTGGACGCCATTCTCAGACCATAGGAAACCTCGAATTTGGAGATACAAATGTCGAAACCTGTTGCAAAGCAACTATTCCAAGCTTGCGATCGCCGAGAAGCGGTAGGGCCTCAAAAGG
>Ga0182012_10000620_pt1 | contig 39282 bp, 33 predicted proteins | sample 612S2SmetaG_FD_120486 | JGI IMG/M metagenome (GOLD analysis project Ga0182012, IMG submission 120486) | Permafrost microbial communities from Stordalen Mire, Sweden - 612S2S metaG | ecosystem: Environmental > Terrestrial > Soil > Wetlands > Permafrost | place: Sweden: Stordalen | collected...
AATTCCACAATCTATCGCTGGAACGAGATTGCCTCCGCGCTGGGACATACCGGCACGCAGGTCGCCGTTCAGCACTCCAACAGCTCCTTCCTCACCGATGTTGAGAAGGTTGTGGACAAGGTCCTCAACCGCAACCTCAAGGGGCACGAGTCAGAAGTTTAGAAACCGGAATTCCGAAATAGAAAGGCCATGGCGATTGCCATGGCCTTTTGTTTGGCTTGATTCTGTTTTGCTCGATCCAGTCTCGCCCGAACCTATGCTGCCGAATCTCTCGATTCGCGCCGGCTTACTCCGATGCAACCGGCTCGATGGAAGCAAAGCGTCCGCGGTTTCCGTGATCGCTGAACTTCACGCGCCCGGATACCTTCGCAAAGAGCGTGTCATCGGAACCAATGCCCACATTGACGCCCGGCTTGATCTTGGTGCCGCGCTGACGCATGATGATCGATCCGCCTGTAACCAGCTGGCCGCCAAACGCCTTCACGCCCAGCCTCTGCGCATTCGAATCGCGCCCGTTTGTTGAACTTCCGCCGCCTTTTTTATGTGCCATTGCTCAATTCCCTTCGTAAGCCAAGCTTTCAGCACTCAGCCGTCAGCTCTCAGCTAATTAATCTGTAAATCCCAAGCCCATCCTCAGCACGAAAAACTGAAGGCTGAAGCCTAAAAGCTGCGCAAGCGCTAGCTTGCGCCGTAGGTTACACCATCAGCTTCGATCGCCTTGATGCGAACCTCGGTAAAGTTTTGCCTGTGCCCCTGCAGCTTCTTGTACTGTTTCTTGCGCTTCAGGTGGAAGACCAGGATCTTGTCGCCGCGACCTTCGCCGAGGACTTCGGCTGTAACCTTCGCGGTCGACGGCTTGGAAATCGTACCCGGCTCGCCTGAAACAGCCAGCACATCGCTGAATTCGATCGTCTGATCGGTAGACCCGACGCTTTCAATCTTGACCACATCGCCGGGCGCAACGCGATACTGCTTGCCTCCGGTGCGAATGACTGCGTACATGACAAATCCTCCAGCGCCGCGCAGAAAACACAGCGCATCAACTTCACAAAAATCCGGTTTTGCGGTGGGGCGGATACAGGCTGTTACTGCATCGGAAGGCGGGCCGCACACACGCCCGATTTTGGCGGTGACCCCGGCGCGTTCCCGCGCACCCCTGTTCGGGGCGCAGCGCCAAACTCTACGATTCTATCGTCAAACCGCACCCCGGGTCAACGTTTAGCCGCTTCGATCGGCTCGCTATACTCATTTCATGCAGCCCGTCAGCATTGTCGCCACCGAGCTCAACGAAATTGGCGATATTCAGCGGGTGGTCGAAAGCCTGCTTGCGCAGGAGCCCCCGGCAGCCGAGGTAGTGATCGTCGACGGCGGCTCAACCGACGGCACCTGGGAGTGGCTGGCCGATGCCGCTTCCCGTGAACCCCGGCTGATTGCCATTCGCGACGAGTCCTGCAGCCAGAAGCACTCCAAAGGGCCGGTGTCCCGCGGCCGCAACGTAGCCATCGCCGCAGCCAAATCGTCCATAATCGCATGCGCCGACGCCGGCTGCACCTATGCCCCCGACTGGCTCAGGAACCTGACTGCTCGCATTGCAGCCGGCCACGCAGAATACGCCCTCGGCGGCACCTGCCTCGATCCTGCCGCGCACACCGTGTGGGACGTTGCCTCGGCGCCCTTTTTCTCCGTCAAGCTGTCGCCTACGGAGCCCACCAAGTCGTGCACGGCACGCTCCATGGCCTTCACCAGGGACCTCTGTCAGAGGATCGGGGGTTTTCCGGAGACTGTGCTCGTCGGCGAAGACACTCTCTTCGATCTGGCGGCGCGTCGCCAGACCCAACCAGACTTTGTGATTAACGCCAAGGCCCTCTACCGCCCGCTCAACACTTTTCGCACTGCCTGCCGCCAGATGAAGCGCTATGCCATCAGCGATGGCCAGGCTGGAGTGCGCTGGTCGCGGCTGTTTCGCAATGCCGCTCGCTGTCTTTTTGAGGTCGCGTCTCTCATCGTCGTACCGTGGACCCGCATCCCGATTCTTTTGGTCTTTCTTCTCGAAGCATGGTACGCATTTCATCGCGACTGGCGATTTCTACCGCGATTTGGTTTGAACGCGGTGCTGGCGCGGTTCGCATTTTCGGTTGTGGTTCCGTGGCTCGTGGCCATCAACCAAATCCGCGGCCGGTTCAGCGCCAAGCCTCTCACTAACTGGCAAAACCAGGGGCAGGGAACGGCGTCGTAGTCGGCCCATCCCACCCTTTTCGCAGAGAAGCTCAAAAAGCAGATCCCTCGACTGCGCTCGGGAGGATGGGGCAACAGCCATTAGATTTCTCAAAGAAATTTGTCCGTTAGCTGTACCGGCCCGTGCAACCTCTCTTGATTGAGGTGCGATTGTTGCCGGCCATTCATGAGCAGTCTTCATCGACTGCACGACCCGCTCCGCAGATGATTCGGGCGGCGCTTGCCTACCAACGCATTCTTGCGACCAATCCCTCGCATGCGGAGGCTCTCATTGGAATGAGCCTGATTGCCCTCGCGGGCGGGCAGACGGAGCACGCAATCCGCATGGCCCGTGCTGCTCTCGCTGCGACGCCTGGAATCGGCGCCGGCTGGATCGCGCTTGGCCAGGCTCTTAAAGCAACTGGCCAGTTCGATGATGCCGAGCAGGCTTTCAACCAGGCGCTTCGTTCGGGAGGAGTGAGCTCATTAGCCCGCATGGGTCTGGGCGAGCTAAAGCTTGCTTCAGGCCGACCCTCTGAGGCAATTGTCGAATTTGAAATTGCTTTATGCCGCAGGCCGTTATTTGCCTGCGCGCATCTCGGACTCGGCAACGCGCTGGCTATCCTCGGCAAATTCGCCCAGGCGCTCGACCACTACCGAAACGCTCTCAGTCTCCGGCCCCGTTATGCCGAAGCTGAGTTTGCCGCGGGCTTTGCGCTCAATCGCCTGGGCCGGGCAAGTGAAGCTGAAGCCCGCTATCGTCGCGCCATCGCCCTCAAGCCCAGCTATGCCGCGGCATGGATCAACCTCGGCAGCCTGCTTCGCGAACAGGGCCGCGATTCAGCAGCCGAAGCCGCTCTGCGCCGTGCCATCCAGCTTCGCCCCGATCTTGTGTCCGGATGGATCAACCTGGCCGCCCTCAAGCGCGAGCGCAAACACTTTTGCGCCGCCCGCGAATGTCTCGAGCGCGCTCTACGACTCGATCCCGCGCAAATTGAAACATTAATTGCATGGTGTCAGCTTCAGCTCGCAGCCCGCGATATCTCAGGCGCTTATGAGTGGGCTCGCTGGGCCTTGGCCGTCGATCCCAACCACGGCGAGGCCGCGAATCAATTGGGAATCGTTCTCCACAACCAGCGCCGGTTTGCCGAAGCCGTCGCCGAGTTTGAGCACGCTGAAGCACTGGGCAGCAAGGGCGCCGCATCGAATCGCGGTAACTCGCTGCTCGAGATGAACTGCGTTACTCAAGCTCTCCAAGCTCACCAGCAAGCCGCCGACCTCGACACTGACAACGCTGGCGCAAAATACAATCTCGCACTCACGCAACTCCGGCTTGGGGAGTGGCGCAGGGGCTGGTCAGCCTACGAATCCCGCTGGCACTTCCGCGAAGTTCACCGGGTCCCGCGCGCCTTTACATGCCCTCGCTGGCGCGGTGAGCCGCTCAGTGGTCAGCGCATCCTTCTGCACGCCGAGCAGGGGCTTGGCGACACCATTCAGTTCTCTCGATACGCCTGCCTTGTCGCGGCGCGTGGCGGGTTTCCGATCCTCGAAGTCCAGCCAGCGGTTGAGCGTTTGCTCGGCTCGCTGGCCGTAGTTCGCGCCGGCCTTGCTGAAGTCCGCTTGCCTGGCATGCCCCGGAATGACTACGACTTTGAGTGTCCTCTAATGAGCCTTCCGGCAGTCTTCTCAACTACAGTTGACACCGTTCCCTGGCCGGGAGCTTACCTTGGCGCAGCACCAGACAGCATTTGCGCGAAGCGCGCGCTGTTCCCGAACACACATTCCGGCTCGCGCATCGGCATTGCCTGGGCCGGAAATCCCAGCTACCGCGCCGATGCCCAGCGTTCAATGCATCTCCGCACGCTGTTGCCGCTTTTTAAAGCTGTTCGCGCCAACTGGTTCTCGCTGCAGAAGGGCGGCGCCGCAGCTCAGATTGCGACTCTTCCGCGCGAGGTTCAGATTACTGATGGATCGGGCTGCGACCATGACCTTGCGGAAACCGCCGCGCTGATGGCTACGCTCGATCTGGTCATCACCACCGACACATGTATTGCGCATCTTGCGGGCGCAATGGCCAAGCCGGTGTGGATACTTCTTCCTCATCTCTCAGACTGGCGCTGGATGCAGCAGATCGAGACCACGCCGTGGTATCCCAGTGTTCGCCTCTTTCGACAAGCGTCTCCCGGAGACTGGGCAGGAGTTCTCGATCGCGTTGTGGCGGAATTACGCGCGATCACCAACTAATCTTTCCGGAGCGCTCGCACTGACTGTTGCGGCCGTTCTTGCTGAATCGTTGTTGACCACAACACGCGAGCCGCGTCTATCCGCCAGCCTTCCGCGATCGCTGCTGCGATTCATCTCGCGTTTCAGATCGTCGGTTAAGGCGTGTTGTGCACAGAGGTGAGAATGACTCTGCCCAATTCCGCGCGCCTCAAATCAGAAGCCGCTGCACCTGGCGGCGCAGCGTTTTTCGCATCAGTCACTCTTGAATCGCGGCCCCACACCAACCCGTGGGCCATAGGGACTTCAACCGCCCTCAACGGCGCGCTGATTGCGTTGCTGCTCATCCTCGGTCTTCAAACTACAAGGAATCATTTCACTCCGGCCGCGCCGCTGAGGTCCATCGATCTTAGCGACTTTCGACTACTTGCGCCGGCCACGCCTCAGGCCGACAACGGCGGCATCGGGAGTGGCTCCCACGACCTGGCGGACCCAACGCGCGGCAACCCGCCAAAGTTTACTGCCACGCCTCTTGCGACGCCGATCGTGCCCACGATCGCCGATCCCAAGCTCGCGGTTGAGCCGGCGATCGTCAGGCAGCCGGTCACGCTGCCGAGCGATCCCTCGCTGCCCAACATCGGCATGCCGAACTCAACCAACGTAACCATGCTGGCCAACGGGCCGGGCGATGGGGGTGGCATTGGTTCGGGCAAGTATGGACCGTACGGTGACGGCACCGGCAATACCATCGGTCCGGGATGGGGCGACGGCCTCCTGCCCGGCAACGGCGTCAAACCGCCGGTTCTCATCTTTGCGCCAACGCCGGAGTTCTCAGATGAAGCGCGCCGCAACAAATATCAAGGCATCTGCATGATCACGGTGGTCGTCGATGCCGAGGGCATTCCGCGCAACCCGGTAATCGTTCGGCGTCTCGGCGAGGGCCTGGATGAAAAGGCGCTTGAAGCCATTCCTCATTACAGGTTTAAACCGGGAATGAAAGATGGTCACGCCGTGGCCACGCGCATCACGATTGAAGTCAACTTCCGGCTGTTTTAGCCTGAATTCCTTGCCGGAAGGCCTAGGCTGCAGAGGAAAACCTCATAGCGGCACAGATTCTGCGCGGTTCTGTGCGGTTTTTGTGTGGATTCTGTACGGTTTCTGTACGAAATCTGTGCGATTTTCTTGCGCCAAGCTATTGATTCTATAGGGACGGCTTGCATCTGCACAGTTTCTGCGTGCTTTTGGGGATAGAACCGCGCGCGATGCAAGTTGAGGCGACGACTGGCCCCGGTTGATTGCCGTGCCGGTAGCCGAGATTTCGCTGTTCTTCATGATCCTGAGCCAATCCTTTCCTATTTAGAATTCTGCGCCGGGAGCCCGTAATTAACTGCAACGAAAATTGTCGCTAAACGCTTGAATTGAATTGCCGCAAACTTTGCCATGGTTGACGACTGCCGGGGTGCTCCCCTTGGGTGAGACAGTGCGCAAATTGAGCGGGCGACAAGCGCCAAACCTGAAGGCGGTGCGACCAGTGAGAAATGCGGGTCAGCCCTTCGCGCGAGAATGATAGGCGAATTTCCTTGACAATCGATACTCTATAAAGTAGAGTACTCTTTGTATTTGAAGTCTCCCCATTTGGCTTCAACCGAGAGCCCCCATAATGCCGACCAAAACAGCCATCGAATCCGCCACCGCTTCTGCCGTCTCCAACGCGCCACCGCTGCGCGTCGTTTCGCTCGCCAAGCGCTTTGGCCAGACGGTCGCACTCGATGGCGTCAGCCTTGAAGTGCACGCCGGCGAGTGCGTGGGCCTGCTTGGGCCCAATGGCGCAGGAAAGAGCACGCTGATCCGCTCCATCGTCGGCAGAGTTATGCCAGATTCCGGAAGTGTGGAGGTTTTTGGGCAGGCCGCCGGCTCAATGGGCGCGCGCATGGCGCTGGGATGGATCCCCCAGGAAATCGCGCTCTATCCGCGCATCACGGTTCGCGAAAACCTCGCGTGTTTTGGCCGCTATTTCGCGATCCCCCGCGCGAGGCTCAACGAGTCGGTGGCATGGTGCCTGAACTGGGCTGCGCTTGAAGACCGGTCGGGAGACATTGCCAAAAACCTTTCCGGCGGAATGAAGCGGCGGCTCAATATGGCGGCGGGACTGGTTCATCGTCCCCGCATCGTTCTCATGGACGAGCCCACGGTGGGCGTCGATCCGCAATCGCGCAACCGCATCTTTGAAATGATTGAGTCGCTCCGCGCGGAGGGCACCGCGGTTGTTTACACGACGCATTACATGGAAGAGGCCGAGAGGCTATGCGACCGCATCGCCATTATCGATCACGGTAGAGTCATTGCGCATGGAACCAGGGACTCGCTGGTGCGCGATTGCTTTGGCCAGCGCAGCCAGGTGCTGGCGCATTTTTCTGGCGCGGCGGCCGGCGTTGCCGCGTGGACCGAGTCGCATGGCGGCCGGGTTGTCGACTCCACAGCGGAGTTCACCATTGAGCAGTCTTCGCAGGTGGGCCCGCTGCTCGAAAGCGCTGCGAACGCCGGCCTGGCACTCGACGACGTCACGATTCGCCGACCCAATCTCGAATCGGTTTTTCTTCACCTCACCGGAAGGGAGTTGCGCGACTGATGCATTTCTCCTTCACACGCTTCCCAAAGCCAAAACTGTTCAGTTGCGATTTCCTTGAGAAATCGCAACTTTCCGCGACCCCAGAAAACGCCTCCGATGAAGGAGAAATGCTCTAATGTTCAGCGTTGCCCGTACCTCATTGCTCGCTTTGCGCCGTGACCGCGCGTCCCTTGTTCTCAGTTTTGTTTTGCCGATCTCGTTCTTTGCAATCTTTGCCGTCATCTTCGGCGGCATGCACGACACCACGCCGCGCGTGAAAGTGATTCTGGTGGACGAAGACAAGAGCGAAGCCTCCCGCGAGCTGGTTCGCGGTCTTTCGCACGAGAGCTCGCTCATGGTGGCCACGCATCCCGAGGCCAGCGGCAAAAACGCGCCGGTACCGCCCGACTACACTGCGGCAACCGCTGAAGCTGCGGTCAAGGGCGGTGACGCTCCGGTCGCGCTCATTATTCCGCGCGGCTTTGGCCAGCATCCGGTCGGCTTCGGTCCCGATTCAAAAGCGACTCCCATCCAGTTGCTCAACGACTCCAGCGACATGATCGCTCCGCAAGTGGTAATGGGCATGTTGCAGAAGGCCGCGTTCACGTCAATGCCCGCAATCATGGCGCAACAAGGGATGCAATATTCCGAGCGCTACATCGGGATGTTTACCCCTGCGCAGCGCACCCAGATGCAAACTTCGCTCGATGCGCTCAAGAAAATCCAAGGCAATTTGGATAACCCGTCGTCATCGGGCAGCAACAGCGGCTCCAGCGCAAGCATTATCGCCGTCAATTCCCGCTCGGTTGTCGGCGACACCAAACACGATTCCATGATTTCTTTTTACGCCGCGGCGATCGGCGTGATGTTCCTGCTGTTTACCTCCAGCGGTTCGGCCGGCGCGCTGCTCGATGAAGCCGAAAGCGGCGCTCTCGATCGCGTGCTCAGCTCTCGCATCACCATGACGCGGCTGCTGGCCGGCAAGCTCATTTTCAATACGCTGCTCGCATTTACGCAGCTTGTGGCCATGTTTCTTTTTGGCTGGGCAGTTTTCAAGCTCGACTTTTTCAGTCATCTTGCGGGATTCACGGTAATGGGCCTTGCGACTGCATTCTCGGTGGCCGCTTTTGGATTGCTGCTGGCGAGCGCATGCCACACGCGCGGCCAGCTTGGCGCGCTCTCAACGCTGCTTATCCTCATTATGTCGTCGATCGGCGGCAGCATGTTTCCGCGCTACCTGATGCCTGAGAACATGCAGAAGGCCGGTCTGCTTACGATCAATGCGTGGGCCATTGATGGGTTTACGAAAGTTTTCTGGCGCGATCTGCCGGTATCAAGTCTCGGACCCCAGGTTGGTGTGCTGATCGGGGCCGGCATTGTTTTGTTCCTGATTGCGCGCCGAGTTGCGCGGCGCTGGGAATACGCCTGAGCCGGACTCAAAGCGAAGTGTTGCTTCGCACGTAAAGGAGAAAAGCGATGAACGCGAATGCTGAAGAAGTGGAACTGAGAGAGCGCCTCGACCTGATGCAGAGAATGATTGCCGAAGGCCGCCGCACAACCCAGCGTTGGTCGTGGACTTTTCTGTTGTGGGGTTGCGCCTACTACATTGCCATAGCCTGGTCTGCTTACGGCAAGGAGTGGTATTCCTGGCCGGTCACCATGATCGCAGCGGGCATCGCGACGGGCGTTCTGGCTGCGCGCATCAAGCACAGTGAGCCGAGCACCGCCATCGGTCGGGCCCTCTCTGCCGTGTGGGGCGTGATGGGGACTACGCTCTTTGTCGTCCTGATGGCCCTCGGCTTGAGTGGTCGCGCTGATCTGCACCTGATTGTCGTCATTGCCGGCGCCATGCTTGCCGTGGCCAATGGCATCTCCAGCCTCATTCTCCGCTGGAAGATGCAATTCGCCTGTGGGCTGGTCTGGCTGGCCACGGCTGTCGGCGCCTGCTTTGCGTCGGACACGCAGCTCGCCATTACTTCTCTGGCCGCAATCTTTTTCTGCCAGATCGTTTTCGGGATCTACGGAATGATTCTTGAATCCCGCAGGCAAGGCCAGGGGTCGGTCCATGCCTGAACTTCCTGAGCTGAACCCAGTGATCCACGGCAAACTGCGGCTGGCTCTGCTCTCGCTTCTTGCCGGCGTGGAGGAAGCGGAGTTCACATGGCTCCGCGCCAAGACCGGCTCGACGGACGGCAATCTCGGCGCGCAGTTGATGAAGCTGGAAGAGTCAGGCTACGTGGCCGTTGAAAAGAAATTTGTGGAGCGCAAACCACAAACCATCTACCGCATGACCGATGTGGGACGCGAGGCTTTGCAGGAATACGTGCAGGCGCTGAAGCAACTGCTGGGAGCGGCGATTTGAAGGGAACTTAAGGCTTCGAGCGCTCCCACCCTAGCCGGAAAAACAAAGACCCGGCGAGGGTGGGGCACCCGCTTCTCTTGCCCTAAGGAGGAATGCTCTGCCCCGCGTTCTGAGTCGCAAGCTCCTTACGCACACGCTGCATGATGCCGAGATAATACGCCAGGTTGTGGATTGTGTTAAGCGTGCCTGAGAGCGGTTCGCCGGCGTGCATCAGATGACGCAGATAGGCGCGCGAGTAGCGCCGGCAAACCATGCAGCCGCAATTCGGGTCAGGCGGGTTCTGGTCTTCAGCGTACTGTTTGTTCTTGATGTTCACGCGTCCTTCGCTGGTGAACAGCAATCCATGGCGCGCGGCACGCGTGGGCAAGACGCAATCCATCATGTCCACGCCCAGCTTTGCGTATTGCTCAATCTCGTCGGGATAGCCAACACCCATGACGTAGCGCGGTTTGTCGCGCGGCAGCAGCGGCAAAACTTCGGCGATCATTTCGAGCGTCAACTCGCGCGGCTCGCCCACGCTGAGCCCGCCGATGGCGTAGCCGTCAAACTCCATCTCCACCAGTCGCTCGGCGCACTGACGGCGCAGGTCTGAATACATCCCACCCTGGACGATTCCGAAGAGACTTTGCGTGCGGCCGCCAAATTCATCGCGCCAAACCACTTCGTCGCGATGAGCGCGGAAATGTTCGAGTGACCGCTGTGCCCATGCCATGGTCAGGCGCAGGCTTTCTTCAGCTCTGTTCCGTTCGGCGGGATATTCCGTGCACTCATCAAAGGCCATGCAAATATCCGCGCCCAGCGCAATCTGCACGTCCATTGAGTGCTCAGGAGTAAAGAAGTGCGAACTCCCATCCAGGTGCGAGCGAAACTTGACCCCATCGTCGGTGACTTTGCGCAACTGGCTCAGGCTGAAGACCTGAAATCCGCCTGAATCGGTAAGCATGGCGCGCGGCCAACTGATGAAACGATGCAGGCCACCCATGCGACGGATGGCTTCATGAGCGGGCCGCAGATAAAGGTGATAAGTGTTGCCGAGAATGATCTGCGCGCCCAAGGTTTCGAGCACGTCCTGGGCGACGGCCTTGACGGAGCCGGCTGTGCCCACTGGCATGAAGACAGGGGTTTCCACCACCTGGTGCGGTAGATCAAGCCGCGCGCGACGCCCGCCTGGGGAAGTCTCAGCAAGAATTTCAAACTTGAGGCTCACTAGAGGATTCTATCGTTCAGCAGGCTGCGCCAGCTCGATTGCGGCTCATGCGGCGCGCACTATCAAGCGTTTCCCAAGGGCGCGCATCGCCGTATCTATGCGGTCAATCTTGCTCGAGTGGCGCAGATTCGTCAGACGGCTCACTTCCTGCGGAGTCGTTCCGATGCGCCGTGCAAGTTCCGCCGGCCTCACCTTCTGCCGCAGCATTTCATTCAGCAGCAGCACCTTTGCGGCCACGCTGGGAGACAATTCAATCGTTCGTTGACCACGTTTTGGAGCCGACGGAAGGGGAATCCGGCGTCGATCTTCGAAATAAAAGTCCAGAGCCGATTCCAGTGCGTCAGCGGCGTGCAGTAGCGCGTCATCAATGTCTTCGCCTTGCGTAATGGCCTCTGGAATATCGGGGAACGTTACAACGTAGCCACCCTCTTCGGCGGCTTTCAACCGGACCGGATAATTCATTTCTCCTCCTTGAGTCCGAGCTGCTTTCTGATTCCCTCTACAAGGCCCTTCTTCAGATCCTTGGAATGCATAGGGAGAATAGAAAGTCTGCCATTCAGTTCGACCCGTAAATGGCTGCCTTTGGCCCGGGGTAAACGTCGCACCCTGTTTCGCAAGCCACCGTTTGAGCTCGCTGCTCTTCACGGGAATATAGTATAAACATTTTTGTTGATATTAACCAGCGCCGCTCGAAATCGTAATTCTCCTTATTTTCCTTCAGATCCGAGCATCACTTGAAATCCCGCTCTCGCCACGCGCGGCTGTCCCAGTGTTGTGGTCGGCGTCTCCGAAACCTGGATCGAACGGTCGAAGAGATTTTCGCCCGCTGCAAAAACCTCAAGCCGGTTTCCGAAACTGTGCGAAGCGTAGGCATCAAGCCTGAAGTATCCATGCAGCAGAAACGCGTTCGCATCGTCGTCGTACATGCGCCCGCTCAACCGGCTTTGCAGGCTCAGCGTTCCCAGCCGTGCTTCGGATGCGCGGACATTCAGCGTGGCGAGGTTTCGCGCCACCTCGGGAATCCACTTGCCGTAGTCTTCGGCGCCTCGCGAAACCGTTGCGTGCGCGTACTGATAGCCGCCATCCACGCTTAGCCAGTGCAGCGGGGCAAGATCGTAGTCAAGAGAAACACCGCGGCTCTCAATCTGTCCAAGATTCTCACGTTTCAGCAGAATCGGCGATGAATTTGGATTTGTTGTGAGTGCGGTGATTGGCCGGTTTACCTCGGTGAGAAAATAACTCGTCCTGATTGTGCCCCACGGTTGATGTGTGGCCAGTCCCGCCTCCCATCCGGTGGCGCGTTCGCTCTTCAGGTTTCCGTTGGCCAGCGTCAACTCGTTTCCGACCTGGGTGGCTCGATACAACTCATTCGGCGTGGGCGCGCGAAACGCGCGAAAACCGCTTGCCGATACAGCCCAGCGCTCAGCAAGTTTGCGCGAGACTCCGAGACGCGGGTCGAAGAGACGCTCGCCGTTCTGCGGGGGCTGCGTTGCACTTGGCGTCCATCCAGTTCCGTTCCATGTCAGCTGCCGGCCGTCGAAGTTCTGGAACCAATCGACGCGCCCCGACGCTGTTACTGTCCACGCGTTGCGGGTCCACAGCGCTTCCACAAATCCGGCGCTGTCGCGCTGATGATCGTGCAGGTTTGTAATCGCCGCTTTGGCACCGAACGATTGTTCTTCATCCCACACGCGCACATCGCGCACATCGGCGCCGGCCACCAGCAGCAGTTTCGACGTCAATGTCTGCGTCCAGTTCAGCGCCGCGCCCAATTCGTTATCGGGGACGTAAGAATATTTCGTCGGCGTTTCGCCGCATCGGTATGTGCAAGCTGCATCGCCAAAATCAGGCAGATTTGAAATGCTCGAGAATGTTTGCCTGTATCGCTCATCGCTGCCGTAGAGCCGCAGCTTGAGCGCATCGCCTTGACCGTTGGCCCAGTCGGCGCCGGTTGCATATCGCACCAGCCTCGTGCCATTGAACTGGTATGGCGTGCCATTGTGCCGGAGCTCATTGAAGCCGCTGGCCCGCGCAAACAGCCGCAAATCTCCGCTCGCGCGATCGCCTATCAGCAGCGCGTTCTGGCTATGCACGTTGCTTGGCTGGTCAACCGGGCCGCGTTGATTGGGCGCCTCCTGAATGAATCCATCGGTTCCGATCAACCCCGATGCAATGAGGCCGCCCCACGGGCCCCGCTTTGCCGTTGCGAGTGCGCTTTGATCGTAAGTCTCTTCGCCGCCGTAGGTACTTCGTACCTCTAACTCTTTGGATGAAGGGAGTGCGGGGATCAGGTTCACCACGCCGCCGATGGCGCTCGATCCATACAAATCGCTGGCTCCGCCGAGCAGCAGTTCAACGCTGCCGATGGCCAGTTCGGGAGTTTCCTGCCAGTGGATCCAACCACCCAGCGGATCGTTGAGCGGCACATCGTCTTCGGTTACAAGGGTCCTGCTGGCCGAGGTCGAGCCCAGCCCGCGCAGGCTGATTCCTTGCGAGCTTGGATTTGCCACCAGCGAGCTCGATCGCCGGAACAACTCGACTCCCGGCAACTGCCGCAGCTCATCGTCGAGCGTGATTGCCGCTGTGGTTGCCAGCGCTGTTTGTGTGAGTGCCCTCGTGGTTGCGGGACTTTCGAGGTCGCCCAGCGGGGTACGATATGCCGTCACCGTGACTTGCTCGGCAATGTTTGCGGGCTCAAGCCTGACTCTCTCAGCGGCCGTCAAAGTCTCGACTCGCGGCGCAAATCCATTTGCGGAGATCCGGACAGAGCAGGGAATCGCGCATTCGATCGTTGCCTGGCCTGACTCGTCCGTTTGCCCCAGCGGTTTGCCGTTGCTGCCAGTGATCACCGCTCCGGTGAGAGCCGCTCCGCTCGCATCTTCAACCGTGATGCGGATCTGCGTTTGCGCGCGGGTTATTGCTGCCGGCAACAGCGCGAAACCTGCCAGCACGCCAACAATCGCTTTCGATTGCCACAACTTCATTTTTAGTCTGATGCAAATTCGGGGGAAGGCTGGCCCGCAACTTCAACAACAATTCTTTCACCTTTGCGCCAGATCTGGGGTCCCGCGCGTCCGGGGCTATCTCATTGAGGGGAATAAGCACGAATCCGCGCTCAGCCAGGCGGGGATGTGGAATCTCAAGGCCCGACTCGCTCACCGTCAAATCGCCATACAAAAGAATGTCCAAATCCAGGGTGCGCGGGCCATTCAAAATGGCGCCGACGCGGTCCCGTCCGAAGTCACGTTCAATGGCGAGCAACGAATCCAGCAGGTCGCGGGGGCCGAGTTGTGTTTCGACTGCGGCTGCCGCATTCAAGAATCGCGGCTGGTCGGCATAGCCGACGGGCGATGTTGAGTAGAGAGAAGAGGATACAACCACTCTTCCCAGTTCAGAAATTCGTTCTAGCGCTGCTGCCAGGGTGGCGTCGGGTGGGCCGGCGGGGCTGGGGAGATTAGCGCCGAGTGCGAGATAGGCAATTGTCATCCTGCATCAAGGTTAGCTGAGTTCCTTCGCCTGACGGCCAACTTGTAGCTAGTCCTCGCGCAGTGCCTGCATTGGTTGAATTGACGCTGCCTTGCGCGCCGGAATCAGCGCGGCAACCAGGCCCACTATCGCCAATGTGGCTGCTACGCACAAATAAGTGGAAATGTCAGTTGGTTTTACTTCGTAGAGAAAGCTCTTCAGCAGCCTTCCGGCCGCGAACGACATGATCAATCCCGCAGCCAGGCCAACGCCGATTAATATCGATCCCTGGCGAAGCACCAGTTTTGCCACGCTGATCCGGGTTGCGCCCAGCGCCATGCGCACACCAATCTCCCGGCGCCGGTAACTCACCAGCTGGGAAAGCACGCCGTAAAGCCCCGCAATCACCATTACGACAGCGAGCCCGGCAAACGAGCCAACAAGGTAAAGCCCCAGCCGCTGGCTGAAGGTGTTCTTATCTACTGCTTCCTGCATGGTTTGAAAGCTGTCGAGCGCGTATCCCGGCGCGGCGCTATGGAAGACAGATCGCATCTGCGGCGCTACCGGTATATTGCCGTGGGTCTTCACCACAAACGTGACTACCGTCTTCAAGAGCGCCTGGTAGAAAAGCGAGGTTGTTGGAACCTGCTCCTCGGGAATCATAAGGTTCGGCAGCGCCGGTGTACCGACGTTTTTGTCCACCTGGTCCGCGAGCACTCCCACAATCGAGTAGGGTTGGATCATTCCCGTGTCTTTGCCGCCCAGGTTGATCTGTTTCCCAATTGGATCTTTTCCCGCGAAATACGCCTTAGCAAACGCCTGGTTGACTACCACTACAAACTGCGTCGATGCAGTGTCGCTGTCTTCAATCATTCGTCCGCGTACGATGGGAGTGTCGAGGGTTCGCGCGTAGTCTCCGCTGACCGCGGTTACGTTCGTCTGATGCGGAATCTTCGGGTCCCTGGTCTCACCCAGAATTTCGAAGCTGCTTCCCACGCCGAGTCCCGAGAGCGGCGGCGAGGTTGCCAATGCAGCATCTGCAACCCCGGGCGATTGCCGGATGCGATCAAGAACCGGCCGGTAAATAAGCGACGCAACAGACGCTGGAGCGTTCGCAGTGTCGGTCGAGACCGCCATCTCTGAGAATCCCGCCGCATCGGCGGGCATTGCAGAGAATGTAGTCAGGTGCACAGTGTCAAAGCCGAGCTTCGACTGCTCCAGATTCCACAAGGTCCTGAAAAGCAGTCCCGCGCCTACCATCAACAATGTTGAAAGAGCAACTTCGCCGGCCACCAGGATGCCCGAGATTTTTCCGCCGACCGACCGCGAGCCCAATCCGCGCGAGGCTGCCTGCAGCGCGGCCTGGGGATTGGAGCGTGCCACCAGGAGTCCCGGCAAGAGCGACGAAAGAATGGCGGTTAAGGCGGCGATGGCGGCCAGCGCCAGCACAATGGTCCAATGAATTGAAATTGCATCGGCACGGGGAATGGTGCCGTCAGGGAGTTTGTGAACCGCGGCCACGGCGAGCTCTGCCAGAATCACGCCGACTATGCAGCCCATGAAGCTGAGCAGGAATCCCTCGACCAGCAACTGACGCATGAGCCGCGCCGGAGCGGCGCCGAGCGCAGCGCGTACTGCAAACTCCTGCCTGCGGCCGAGGCAGCGCGCGATGAGCAGGTTCGAAACGTTGGCGCAGGCAATCAACAGCACCAACCCGAGCGCTGCAAAAAGGCCAAATAGCACCGGCCGGACCGAGCCGGTCAAAAGCTCCTGATACGACCAGGCTTGGAACGAAGGAATTGATTCGTCTTTGCTTCGCGGAATACGCCTGGCAATCGCTTTCAGCTCCTGCTGCAGTTGGCGGAGGGTCGCTCCATCGCGAAGCCGGCCGACAATCAGGAAGAAGTTGTATCCGCGATCCTTGAGCATCTCGCCGGTGGGTTCAAGTGGCAGCCAAAGGCCCTTCCCCAGTTCTGCGCCCAACGATTCGGGAAAATGAAACGCCGCCGGCATCACGCCTACTACCGTTCGCGTCTGCCCGCCAACTCTTACCGTACGTCCGACAATGCCTGGATCGGCATGAAATGTTCCTCTCCACAATCCTTCAGAGATAATTGCAACCTGCGGCCCGTTTGCGTCGCCCTCAGCTGCGGTGAATGTTCGACCCAGGAGCGGCTTTGCCCCAAGCAATGAAAACAGATTTGGCGTTACGCGGGGCGCCAACACGCTCTGTGATTCATCGGCTGTCTCAACCACGCTTACGTCTTCAGAGTAGCCCGCGACCGCTTCAAGCTGGCGCGACTGCGACTGGATATCGCTGTAGTTAAGCCAGGAGGTCGACGAGAAAGTGGGTTCGGTTTGGGGGGGACCGATGAAGACCAGCTGCTTCGAGTTTGGATAAGGCAGCGGCCGCAGCAGAACGCTTTCAACCACGGTAAAAATCGCGGTGTTCGCGCCGATGCCAAGCGCCAGCGTGAAGATTGCCAGCAAGGCCATGCCCGGAGTCTTACTCAGTTGCCGAAAGGCAAAGCGCAAATCGTAAACCAAGGTGCCCATCCGAACCCCCCATTGACAGAAGTATCCCATGCCTAAGCAGCAATTCTTACACCGTCCAGTCCGAGGCCCCAAACATCTCACTTACCAAGAGGTTTTGAGGTTCCAGGAGCGAGCGCCGCAACCCATCCTCGTTCGAAAGCTAGACCGTATGTTCAAAATCGAACAGGCGAAAGGCTATCGTTGATTGGGCGCTTCACCCGCAGCCAGAGCTTGCCCCAAAACGGTCACCTTTCTTGGTGCGTTAAGCGAGTTGTTCATCTTATGCTGGAGGTGGTTGAGATTCTGAGCTGCGAGGTTAGGGATTATGTTCGCGGTCATGGGAATTACCGGGAATGTTGGCGGTTCGGTGGCAAGGCATCTGCTCGCCGCGGGTCTTCCGGTCCGCGGGGTCGTTCGGGATCCAGGGAAGGCGGCCGATTGGGCAGAGAAGGGTTGCGAGCTTGTGCGTGCCGACATCCACGATGCCGAGTCGATGGAGTTCGCCTTCAAGGACGCCGAAGGCGTCTTCATCCTCGTCCCTCCCGTCTTCGACCCCGAGCCGGGATTCCCTGAAGCGCGCTCCGTGGCATCCTCAATCAAGACTGCGCTTGAAGCCGGCAAGCCGGGCAACGCCGTCTATCTCTCCACGATTGGTGCTCAAGCGACGGAGTTGAATCTTCTCACACAGCACACGATAATTGAGATTGAGCTTAAGCCGCTCTTGCTACCCATAGTGTTTTTGCGGCCGGGATGGTTCATGGAGAATTCCACTTGGGATATTGCTCCGGCACGGGAAACGGGCGTGATTCCCAGTTTTCTTCAGCCCCTGGACAAGGCCTTCCCGATGGTAGCGACCGAAGATATTGGGCGCGTGGCGGCGGGGCTGCTGCAAGAATCCTGGGCTGGCCACCGTGTCGTGGAACTCGAGGGTCCTGGCCGCGTCACTCCGCATGAAGTAGCTACGGCATTTGCCGATCTGCTTGGCCGTCCCGTCAGAACGAATGTTGTTCCGCGCGAATCCTGGGAGCCCCTCTTCCGCGCCCAGGGCATGAAAAACCCGACGCCGCGGATTCGCATGCTCGATGGCTTCAACGAAGGATGGATCGATTTCGAATCTGGCGAAGCGGGTACGCGAAAAGGACGGGTTCCGCTCGCAACCGTCCTCATGGGGCTCATCCAGAAGTCGTCGAAAAATTGACTTTTGTGAGCCGGTTGTCCGTCTGCGCCGGTCTCACGCCCCATTCGACAGAGTCTCGCGCGGCCCGATCTGGTAGCATCACTGTTCGGAGATTTCTACGTATGGACACACTCGGCAATGCTTCGCTCGGCGCCCGCCGCAACGAAGATATCGCGCTCGACCTCTTCAAGTTTGTAGCCGGCACGGTTGGTGTTGGCCGCCCGGCGAGCCCTTCCACCGGATTCAGCGGATCGGCGCCCACCAAGCCCGAGGAACACGTGACGCAGCTGCTGGGGCTCTACGGCCGCTGCCTCAAGGCGGTGCAGGGAGAAGCCGTCGAGGCAATGAAAGAGGCCGAGAAATAGAAAGTGCAAGCCAGCTGCGCGTTGCTGTTGCCGGCGCGGGCGCATTCGGCCGCAATCATCTCCGTGTGTACCGCGAATTGGAATCGGCCGGCGAAGGTGTAGCGCTGGTTGCGGCCGTAGAGCCCGACGCGGCTCGCGCAGCTGAAGCTCGGGCCCAATACACGATTCCTGTATTTGCCTCCGTCAAAGAACTGCTCGCGGCCGATCTTAATCTTCAGGCTGCCAGTGTTGCAGTGCCCACGGTGCAACATCATGCCGTCGCATCTGAGCTTCTCGAGGCCGGCGTCGACCTGCTTGTCGAGAAGCCCCTGGCTGCAAATCTCGATCAAGCCGATGACCTTGTGAAATGGGAAGAAAAAGGCCGGATCGTTCAACCGGGCCATCTGGAGCGCTTCAATCCTGCTGTGCTGGCCGTTGCCCAGCGCCTCTCGCGGCCCATGTTTTTTGAGGCGCATCGCCTCAGTGTCTTCACTCCGCGATCACTCGATGTCGATGTCGTTCTCGACCTCATGATTCACGACCTCGATATTGTTCTCACCTTTGCCGGCTCGCCGGTGCGCGAAGTCCGCGCCGTCGGCCTGCCCATCCTCTCGCCCAAGGTCGATATCGCGAATGTGCGCGTCGAGTTTGAATCGGGCTGCGTGGCCAATTTCACGGCTTCGCGCGTTTCTACTGAACGTGTGCGCAAGCTGCGCTTCTTTGAACCGCGCCAGTACGTTTCAATCGATTATGCCCGCCGCGATGTGCTCGTGATCCGCATCGACGACGCGCCGGCCGCCCGCGGCGATCTGCTGGCCATGTTGCCGGCGAACGTGCGCGCCATGATTCCCGCGCATATCGCCGCAGCCATTGCCGCGGGCACGTTCGACCTGAGCAAGATCGACCCTGCAATGATCGCTCAATTCGCCGCCATGGCCGGAATCAAACCTGAAGTGATCGCGCAGATCACCGCGCAGCTTAAGGCTCCGGCTGGATCTGCTTCCGGGCCGGCGCCGGGGCTATCATTCTCCAAGCCTGAAGTCGCTGCCGGCGAGCCATTGCGCCTTGAAATTCTTTCGTTCCTCGACGCGGTTCGCAATCGCACTCAACCAAAAGTGACAGCTCGCCAGGGGCGTGCCGCGCTTGCACTCGCGCTCGAAATACAAGCGGCAATGGCGGCTCATGCGGAACGAGCCGGCCTGGGCGACTTTTTCCATCCCGGCGAGTAGGCGCCAGTTTGTATTCGGTCGGCGGGTTGGGATTCCTGTTTTCCCATGTTCCAGAATCAGATTATGGGGCACCCCATATTTTTGGAGAGATCCTTGTCGATTCGGGCACCCTGGACGGGCTTTTTTCCCCCGTTCTTAATCGCCAGGGTGTAGATTGTTGTGCAGATAAATCCCTTCAATAATTGTGGTTTCACTCGTTTGTAAGATCGTGACCAGGAGGAGACGATGACCCTCGGACAGTTCATTTCAAAGCAGTTCATTCGCGTCATCTAGTGGAACGAGAATGAGGACGGCGTGTTGTCGTACCGCTATCCGATGGAGGATATGGAGATTGAGAACGGCGGCCAGCTTACCGTTCGCGAGACCCAGATGGCGGCCTTCATCAACGAAGGCAAAATCGCCGACGTTTTTGGGCCCGGCCTGCACACTCTCTCGACGCGCAACCTGCCAATCCTTACCGACCTGATGAACTGGAGCAAGGACTTCGAATCGCCCTTCAAGTCCGACGTCTATTTCTTCTCCACGCGCCTGCAGATCGACCAGAAGTGGGGCACGGCCAATCCTGTGACCATTCGCGACAAGGAGTTCGGCATGGTTCGGATCCGTGCCTTCGGCAACTACGCCTACCGCGTCGCCGACCCGCGCGTCTTTTTCACACAATTGAGTGGCACGCGCCAGCGCTACCTGGCCGCCGATCTTGAAAATCAGTTGCGCACCATGATTGTGGAGCGCATGGCCGGCGTGTTTGCCACCAGCGACGTTACCTTCCTCGACATGGCCGCCAACCAGTCGGCTCTCGCCGCCAAGATCGCAGACGCTGTAAAGCCTGGCTTCTCCGCGCTGGGCCTGGAGATGAACCAGTTTGTTGTTGAGAGCATTTCTTTGCCCGACGATTTGCAGAAGGTTTTGGATCAGCGCATCGGCATGGGCATGGTTGGCGACGTGGGCCGGTTGACCCAGTTCGAAGCCGCTGAGAGCCTTGAAGAAGCTGCGCAGAACACAGGTGGAACCGCCGGCATGGGAGTTGGACTTGGAGCCGGCGTGGCCATGGCCCAGGCATTTATGGGGCAGGCTACGGCCGCTACCGCAGCGCATTCAGCAGCAACCGGCGCAAAGTTTTGCAGCGAGTGCGGCAAGCCGCTGCCGGCCGGCGCTAAATTCTGTCCCGAGTGCGGTAAACACCAATGAACTGCCCATCGTGCGGCGCCTCAATGCGTCTTGCAACCGGCGACGGCAGCATGCGCTGCGACTACTGCAAGACCGTGGTAATTCTTGCGGCCGATGATGCCGGCGTGCATTATCTCGACGAAACTACGCAAGGGCTCAACTGCCCTGACTGTGCCATTCCGTTGTGGAATGCGACCCTTGGCGGCGTCAAGCTGTGGGCCTGCAAGCGCTGCAAAGGAATGCTGATTTCTATGGGCGCGCTTGAGCCGCTGATCGAGCACCTCCGTGAAAAATGCACGGATTCCGATATTCCTCCGGCTGCCGACCCCGCCGACCTGAACCGCGTTGTCGAATGTTCCAAGTGCCATCGCCGTACCGATGTGCATTTCTACATGGGCGGCGGCGGAGCAATTATCGCGACCTGCGAGAACTGCGAACTGAACTGGCTGGATGGTGGAATGCTGATGCGCATTGTCCGCACGCCGCATGAGGAGTCGTCGTTGGAGTTCTGACAGGATGGCCGCCGGAACTCAATTTATGCGAGTCCCGGCACACCGTTGAAGAATCCCACGACGTACTTCCACACCCGGTAGCAGCCTGCCAGCGCGCGGGCAAATTACCTTCCTCAACTTAAGTAAAGCGATTTGCAGCGCGATGTCTCAAACTTGACAGCCAACTTGCACTTCACTTAAATTAAGCCCGGTAATTGTAAAGGTTTTCTGCCGTTCCATAAGCCCCCGAGGGCCAACCGCACGACCCCCTCTGAGAGGAATCATGAAATATCAAACACGCCTTGCTGCGATTGCTTTCGTTGCATTTGGAACTCTTTTGAGCGCACTGGCGCAGGATGCGTCGAAGCCTGCTTACCTCGATACCAGCCTTTCGCCCGAGCAGCGTGCCGCCGACATTGTTCATCGCATGACCCTCGAGGAAAAGGCCACCCAGATGGTGAATCAATCGCGCGCCATTCCGCGGCTTGGTATTCCTCAATACGACTGGTGGAGCGAGGCTCTCCACGGCGTGATTAACGACGGCGTTACTTCGTTTCCGGAGCCCATTGGGCTGGCCGCGACATTCGATGCGCCGATTATTCACGACATGGCCGTCGATATTTCCATTGAAGGCCGCATCAAGCACGCGCAGGCCGTCCGCGAAAACCGCGCGAACATGTTTTTTCAAGGGCTCGATTTCTGGTCTCCGAATATTAATATTTTTCGCGATCCCCGCTGGGGCCGGGGCCAGGAGACTTACGGTGAAGATCCGTTTCTCACCGGCCGCATGGGAGTGGCTTTCATCACCGGCATGCAGGGCGACGATCCGAATCATTACCGTGTGATCGCCACACCCAAGCATTTTGTCGTCCACTCAGGACCTGAGCCTACCCGCCACTTCGCTGACGTTGACGTGAGCAAGCACGACGAACTGGATACCTATCTGCCGGCCTTTCGCGCTGCAATTACCGAGGGTCATGCGGGCTCAGTGATGTGCGCCTACAACGCGATCAACGGCCAGCCCGCGTGCGCCAACGAGTTCACACTCATGGATCAGCTTCGCGGCAAGTGGGGCTTCAAGGGCTACGTTGTTTCAGACTGCGCCGCTGTTGTGAATATTTTCGAGGGCCATCATTACCGTCCTACGCAGGCCCAGGCCACGGCCATCTCGGTGATTCGCGGCATGGACAATGAGTGCATCGACTTCGATCAGATCGTGAAGGACGACCATGACTACCGCCCCTATATCGACGCCGTGCAGCAAGGGTACCTGCCTGAAAGCACCGTCGACACGGCGCTCATTCGCCTTTACACAGCGCGCATAAAACTTGGCATGTTCGATCCGCCGAGCATGGATCCTTACAGCAACATCGACGCTAAGGAACTCTCGAGTCCCGATCACCGCGCCCTGGCCCGCAAGGTTGCTGAAGAATCCATGGTGCTGCTCAAGAATGACGGAATCCTGCCGCTCAAGCCGGGGGTAAAGAACATTGCCGTGGTGGGGCCGCTCGCCGACCAGACTGAGGTTCTGCTCGGCAACTACCATGGAAACCCCGACAAAAAAGTCAGCTTCATGGACGGGCTCAAAGCCGAGTTCCCCAACGCGAAGATCACTTATGTGCCGGGCACCCAGTTTCTTGCCGCGGGCGACAAATCCAAGGCGAAGCCAGACTGGTCGAAGGTTGACAGCGCTCCCTCTGCTGAAGCCATCGAGGCCGCGCGCAAGGCCGATGTGGTGATCGCCGTTGTCGGCATTACCGGCGAACTTGAAGGTGAAGAGATGCCGGTCACCGTGCCCGGATTTCAGGGCGGCGATCGCACCCGCATCGATTTGCCCGATCCTGAAGAAAAGTTGGTTGAGGGTGTGGCAGCCGCCGGCAAGCCCCTTGTGGTGGTGCTGATGAACGGCAGCGCCCTGGCCGTCAACTGGGAGAAGGAGCACGCCAACGCCATCCTCGAATCCTGGTACTCGGGCGAGGAGGGCGGCACCGCTATCGCTGAAACGCTGAGCGGCAAGAACAATCCCGCCGGCCGCTTGCCGGTGACCTTTTACACCGGCATTGATCAGCTGCCCCACTTTGAAAACTATTCGATGGAGAACCGCACTTACCGCTACTTCACGGGCAAGCCGCTCTTCCCGTTCGGCTACGGCTTGAGTTACACCAAGTTCTCGTATAGCGATCTCAAGCTGCCGTCGGCGCCCATCGATCCAAACGGCTCGCTTGAAGCCGAGGTGACCGTTACTAACACCGGCTTACTGGCAGGCGACGAAGTGGCCGAGCTTTATCTCAACTTTCCGAAGGTTGCAGGCGCGCCGCGCATTGCGCTGCGTGGATTCCACCGTGTTCATCTGGAACCCGGCGCGTCAACGCAGTTGACGTTCACATTGAAGCCGCGCGACTTGAGCATGGTGACTGAGCTTGGCCAACCGATCGTCGCTGCGGGTGCATACACAGTCACGGTTGGCGGCGGACAGCCTGATACGGGCGCTCCCACTGTTTCGGGTACTGTCAACGTGAGCCAGACGGTGGATATACCGGAGTAGCGTCACGCACTAATTCGGGGCAGCGCTTTGCTCCCCCGCAATTTCCTTGAACTTCAAATACACCGCATTCGTCCAACCGAATCCGATCACGTTCTGGGGGTATCCGGTGGTTACTTTTACCTGCGCATTGCCCTCGACCACGTTGTACTTTTCGCGAATCGTGCCGTCCGCCGCGAATCCCGCATCGATCGTTTCATCAAAGTGCTTCGCGATCCGTGCGGCATCGGCTCTGAAGCCGAAATCCTCGAGTCCTGCGACAGCGAGCCAGTTGGTCGGCGCCCACCCGTAGGGCTCGTCCCACTGCAGGCCCGTGTTGGTGTTGCTGGTCGAGAGCCCTCCCGGCCGCTCAAACAGGCTCAGCTTCGCCTCAACCTGGTTTGCCTCTTCGCGCGTTGCCGCTCCCGACCATAACGGATACAGCGATGTGATGAAGGCGTAGTCTGACCCGCGCGCGTGCACAAAATCGTAATCGGCAAACACGTCTTCTTTGGGCCGCCATAAGTACCGCTGCATGGCCTCATAGCGCCGATTTGCGAGCAGGTCCCAGTGCGCCGCATCCTTGGGATTGCCGAGCAGGTGCGCGAAGTGCGCCATGTCGCGCTCATAGCGGTAGAGCAGGCTGTTGAGGCATACCGGCGCGTAGTGGTGCGTCGCGCCTGAGAACGGTCCGAACCTGTCGCTGGTGTCGAACCCCGATTCGCGCATGGCCCGGTCGCCTTCGTAAAAATCATGCGTCAGCCTGTAGCCGCCAAACCATGCTCGCATGCACACCACGCTTGCTTTTACATCGCAGCTTGTGAGTTTAAGGCGCGCCGCTTCGGCCGCATCGGGATGTTCGGAGCCCTTCAGGAGAAACGCATTCCCCGCCGGTGTTGGATGTTCGACCAGTCCGCGGATCACATCCACGTAGTACGTGTTGGCATCGGTCATCTCCGGCACGGGGCCCGAGCCGTAATCGTAGTAGCGCGCAAGGCCTGTCACGCCGGCCTTATGTTCCGGCCGCGTCCAGGTTGAGTGATCTTTTTTGGCAACTTGATAGGCGCGCGCCAGCCACTCATTCGCCTCCGTGCGCCCTTCTGGCGTGGCTGCAAAGCTGGCCCTGTTCTCATACACTGCGCGAATCATCGAGGTGAGAAACGGCGGCTGCGAGCGGGTCAGATAATAGGTGCGATTCGCGTTCAATACTCCGCCGTAGTGCTCCGCCTCGAAGAGAAAGTTGTCCACGATTCCTTTGGCCAGCGCTTCCTTGTGCTCCGCTTCAAGCCCGAGAAGAATGAAGTAACTGTCCCAGCCGTACATCTCGTTGAAGCGGCCGCCCGGCACCACGTATGGATTCGGCAGATAGAGCAGCCCTTCGGCCGGCAACTGTTGCGGCATCAGGTCGCCCAGCTTATCAATCTTTTTGGGCAGGTTGACGACGCGCGCGTGACACTTGTCTTCAAGCGCCTTTGCGTCGGCGGGAATCACCATCTCTGCGGGCAGGTACATTACCGGCGTCCCGTTCACCTTGGGGTCGGCGAAGGCGGCGCAATCGCCCACCGAACGCGTCAACGAATCCCAGCTTGCATGAATGTAGTTAAGCGTGGCCGCAGGGTCGGGCGGGTTCGATTGCGGAGCCTGCGCACTTGAAATGGCGAGCGTTGCAAATGAAAATCCGGAACTGTGGAAGCGTGAAGCAAGGGCCCGGGCCTGAAGGCCCTGCATTTCAGGCGACATTTTCAGGAGGCTGAAGCCACCTGCTCCCTCCAAGTTCCCAACCTGGAACTGAAGCGCCAGGAACATAAGGATGAGTTTCTGAATCCGATTCATGTTAAGTGTCCGGGGTCCCTGAGATGGGCTGAATTATGCGCGGCGAAGCACCTCGAAAAAATTTCGCTTGAGCGCTGGAACAGTTTATCGCGCCATGGTGTCTACATGAGCACAGTGGTTCTGATCGGGATGAGCGGCGGCCCTTGAACTCCGCGCCTCGCGCTAAATGACGCGCGGTGCGGCATGGCGGAATTGTGTCCGCGCAGCCTCGCGCTTCCCGATCGCGACCCTCAAGTCACGCATTGGGAGGCACGCCATGTTTGAAGACTCCACGTTCGAATCCACAGGCAAGATCCGCACGCGCAGCCGCAGATGGATGCTCGTAACCTTTGCGCTGAACGCATCCGTGCTGGCGGCGCTGATTCTCATTCCCCTCATCTACCCTGAAGCCATTCCACGCATCTCCAGCATCATGCTGGTTGAAGCGCCGGTTCCTCTGCCTGAAACACCGCGGCCGGTTCATGTTCCGCCGGGTGCCGTTGTTGTGCATCCGGAGTTCAATCTCTCCATTGTCGCGCCTTCGCGGATTCCCAAGGGCTATAACGTCCCCGCAGTTCCTGATGTCGCAATACCTCGAGCTGACTGGCCGGGAACGCCTGGCAACGGCGACACCGCGAGCCTCGACAATCCTTTCAATGGTGTACAGCACGTTACGGTTGTCGAAGCCAAGCCGAAGGGTCCGGTCCCCGTTTCGACAGGCGTTATGCAGGGTCTTGTGATCCGCTCGGTGGTCCCCGACTATCCGCCCATTGCCAAGGCCGCGCATGTTGAGGGGACGGTTGTTCTGTCTGCCACTATTTCGAAGACGGGCCGCATTGAGAATTTGCATGTTGTGAGCGGTTCGCCCATGTTGACCCAGGCGGCGGTGGAGGCTGTGGCGCAGTGGGTTTACCGGCCGTATCTGCTTAATGGCCAGCCCGTCGAGGTAGAAACCAGCGTAAGCGTGGTTTTCAAGCTGGAGTGAGGGCGTGGGGACAAGGGAGCGAGGGTTGGTTGGTCGCGTGGCGCTGCTCGCGGAAACGGAACCCGGCAATCGCACTTACAAGCTACTGGCTACTTGCTATTGGCTGTCTTTCTGCAGTTTCTCTCTCGTTAGCTGATTCCATGCGGCAAGGGTATCGGGCATCTCACGGCTGAGTGTACCGGGAGCGACGCGTTCAATCACGGTTTGCGGATCGAGTGTGCCCTGCTTGTTCCGCAACGCACCCTTCACCCATCCAATTGCGCATTGCCCGCTGGCGTTAGCGAAGGTCTGCTCGATATAGAACCATCGTTCGTCCCAGCACACGATCCGCGAGGTCAGTGTGAAGCGCGAAAAAAGCGTCAATGGCCGGCGGTACGTAAGCCAGACCGCGCCCACCAGCGGCTGCCACCGCGAACGGACAATGTGCTCGAGCATTCCGATTCTGGCGAGCAGGTGGGTGCGCGCGTAGTCCATTACGCTGAGGTAGCGCGCGTTGTTCATGTGCATATTCAGGTCGATGTCGTTCGGCCAGACGCGCAACTGGAGAACGTCTTCGTGCAGGACCTCAAGCGGCCTTAATGGGCTTAAGTGCTGGCGAATCGCCAAGGCGGGGATGCGCACAAAATTGATGAACTGCGACAAGTCTTGCTCCCGCACTCAAGTTTAGAAGAAGCGGTTGCGCTCTGGCGCACACCCGGCTCCATCGACGAAAATGAATTCCGTGATGAGAAAAGTTTCCCGCCGCGATTTTTTGAAGTCCGCCTCTGCCGCAACCTTTGCTATCAGTGCTACTGGTTTGATCGCTGCTCAAGACGCTGTAGCCGCACGAACCCGCGTCTTTGTTGCCTCAGGCGCGCCCGACGGCATTCTTGCTTATGACTGGGATCCGGCTACGGCTGCACTTACCCCTGCCGGCGTGGCGGCAAAGGTTCCCAATGTCGACTGGCTCTGCTTCTCTCCTGGCAGGAAGCATATTTTTGCCGCGTGCGAGATCGATTCCTTTGCAGGCAAGAAAGCCGGCGAAGCGGCCAGCTTTGAGCTTGACGGTGGAGAACTCAAGCCGCTCTCAGCGCGTGCCTCGGCCGGCGTTGGCACCTGCCATGTCGCTGTGGATTCGACCGGCCGCACGCTGGTGGCTGCCGATTACATGGGGGGCAGCGCAGCAAGCTTCAGCATCTCCGATGGAAAATTGAGCGACGCCGTGTGGACCGAGCACTACACGTATCACGGTCCCAACGCCGACCGCCAGGAAGCTGCCCACGCTCACTTCGTGTCGTTCTCGCCAGACAATCGATACGCCTACATCAACGACCTCGGCGGCGACTGCATCCACATCTATCGCCTCGACGCGGCCACCGCTATGCTTGCGCACACGGGAACCTACTCAGGTGCTCCCGGCTCAGGTCCGCGCACACTGCACTTCCATCCCAATGGGCACACCGCCTATTGTGTCAACGAGATCGTCTCCACGGTCGATATTCTTGAGTGGCGCGCCGGCGGCGGAAGCCTCTCGCTGGTGAAGCGCATCGAGTTGCTGCCCGCGGGCTACCACGGCCCTACGCGCGCCTGCGACACGGTGATCAGCAAAGACGGGCGCTTTGTCTACTTTGCCAACCGCGATAACAATTTTCTCTACTCGTTCTCTGCCGATCCTAAAACCGGCGCGCTCACGCCCATGGTCCGCTCCAATTGCGGAGGCAGAACGCCACGCAACTTCACGCTCGATCCCACTGAGCGCTGGATGCTGGTTGCCAATCAGGACTCGAACGTGATCAGCGTCTTTGCTCGCGACCCCGAAACCGGCAAGCTCGCCGACCAGGGCAAGAACTACGACGCGGCCGCTCCCATGTGCATTTTGTTTGCTTGATGTGATCGCGACGAGGATGCCGCGAATTTGAAAGAAGGCGAGCGTACTATGCGCCCACCAGGGCCGGCGCGCCGACCGCATTGACGGTGGGTGCTTCGGTTGCCGGCTCGGCTACCGGTATATGCGCCAGCTCCCAGGCTGACCGGTCTTTCATGAGCCGCGAGACAAACGCGGTGTGCATGGCGTGGCCGGCGCGCTCCGCCACAACGTGGCCTTCAATTCGTCTGCCGGCGAGCGCCAGATCTCCGATAAGGTCAAGCACCTTGTGCCGAACATATTCATCGTCGAACCGCAGCGGTCCGTTTTCAGGGCCACGGGCGTCAAGAATGATGGCATTTTCGCTGCTGGCGCCGCGGATGAGGCCCATGTCTTTGAGCTTCTGCTCGTCGGACTTGTAGCCGAAGGTTCGCGCCGGGGCAATCTCCTGGCCGTACAACTCAGCAGCCAGGTCTACGCATGTCTTGAGCTTGCCGATGGGCGCCGGGAAATCGATCTCATACGAAATGCGATACCCCGAGCCCGGATAAACGCCGATGAACTTGTTGCCTTCGCGCACTTCAACTGGCTTGAGCACCCTGATGGTTTCGCGCTTCCGCCGCTGTACCCTGATGCCAACGTTCAGAAACGCCTCAACGTAGGGCAATGCGCTTCCATCAAGGATGGGCAGCTCCAGGTTATCGAGCTCTACGATTACGTTGTCGACTCCCATGCCGACGCAGGCCGAAAGCAGGTGCTCGGTTGTGGAAATGAGCACGCCTTGCCGCATCAAGCTGGTCGCGTAGCTGACTTTGGCCACATTTCGGCCCGTGGCGGGAATCTCAAAATTGTCCAGATCTGTTCGCCTGAAGACGATTCCTGAGCCGCCCGGCGCGGGCAGCAAGCGCATGGTTACGGGCGCTCCGGAGTGTAACCCCACGCCCATAAATTCGAGCGGACCTTCAATGGTCTGCTCCAGGTGTGTTGATTGAGCCAAATACCTCTCCCTGAACCGGTTATGGCGGTCATCGCCCTCCCGCGACGACCTTGGAAAACCTTGCAAACCAGTCCCTTAACTTCAGAATTGCCGCCGTTGCCTGGTTCGTCTGCGCGAACCTGTGGCATAAAACAAGGGCCGTTGGCCGGCGATCCGGGTGGTCCCCGAAACCCTTCCAACTATAAAGATTAGACGCAAAACCGGCTTCCCGTCCTGTGGCATTTTTGCCACACCGCGTTCAACCGGAATCATGCGCGGTGCGACTTTTCAACTGGGTGGGGGGGGCATTTTTGGCGGATTCGTCCACACCTTCAACAGGATAGGGAATGCCGCTTGCGAGCGTAGAATGCCTCTGTTGCATACCCCCCAAATACCTTCGGAGCAGCGGTGAGCACGGCGACCGGCAAACTGGAGCTGATTGTCGGGCCCATGCGCAGCAACAAGACTGCCGAGCTGCTGCGGCGCATTGAAACGCGGCGGGAGTATGCCCACCAATACGTGATGCTGCTGAAGCCGAGCGCCGACACCAAGGCCGCAGCAGGGCTGGTTGAGAGCCGTAACCGCAATGGTTGCGGCAAGATGCAAGCGACAGAGTTTTATTTTTCGGACCCCTGGCCGGTGCTGCCGGTTATCGCTGCTACTGAGCAGAAAATCGGCAAACGGATTGAGTGCATCGCCATCGACGAGGGGCAGTTCGTCTCCGATCTATTCCTCTTTACCAAGCGCTTGCTCGAAGCCGGCCACGATGTGATGGTTTCAGGGTTGGAGCTCGACTTTCGCGGTCTGCCTTTCGGCGAGATGCTCGAACTCTCGTGGCTGGTGCGCATGTATGCCGGCAATATTACTGAGCTGGTTGCGTATTGTGCCTGCGGCGCCAGGGCTCTCTACCCGCAACGCCTGGTGGATGGCAAGCCCGCGACGTACACAAGCCCCATCATTATGGCGGGCGACTTCTACGAGCCCCGCTGCGAGGAGCACTTTGTGCTGCCTGGCCGGCCGCACTAGGGGCTATTCTTTGGGGTCGGCGCATGGGTCAGAGGGTTTTTGAATCCATGCGTCAAGCGTGTCTACGGCTGCAGGGGAATTCGCAACTTCGATCGGAGCCAATGTAGCCGCTCCCGGTTCGTCGATCCAGAGGCAGATAATCCACCAGACCATCACCGCCAACACCACCATGCCGTATGCATTCTGCAAGTGAGTTTGCAGGTCAGTATTGTGGTTAAAATCGTCGCGGGTGCGCATTGGATTGCGAGCCAATTTCTCCCAGATCACACGCGCGATAATCAGCATGGCTGAGTTGGTCGCTATACCCGCAAGAATCTGCTGCGTGTGACTGCGCCAGCCAGTCTTGAAGCGCCGCCCGGCGATTACCACCAGGACAAACAACTCAACCGCCAGCGCTTCGTTGAACAGGTCGCCTTTCTGCGCAAGCAGCTGCATCACGTGAAGGTGACCAAGGGTGGTGGGATCGAGCATCATTTTTGCGGGAGGCCATTGGCCCCACCAGGCAATCACCGCGGCAGCGCCGCCGAGCAAAACCAGGCTGCCGGCTGCCCAGCCCGGCCATTTTGCCCCACTGAACGCCTGGCGGGCCAACTCGATCACCAGCAAAAGCGCGACGATGACTTGCAGGTCGGCAAGGACCAGAAAAATCTCATTTGAAACGAGGGGCGCGACCCGGTTGGCGAGCAGCTTCTCGGCCAGCATGTTGAGCCCGATAAGCACAATGCTGATGGTGAACATTGGGTATCGGCGAGCGCGGCCGCGCCCAAACAAAACCACAAGCAACACCAGCATGGCCGCAAAAGTAAGCGTCCACAGTATCTCGGCGGCCGTAATGGGAAAGTTGAAATGCATGTGCGGGCAATCCTTGCCCGCTATCTGTTTTTGCTCGCGGGCCCAGGTTCAAGTCTAAACTGCGCAACCTCAGGGTGTTTGCAGGCCGGTGGGGCGCCGCTGCCATAATCTCAATATGCTTGTTCTTGCCTCGGCATCGCCGCGCCGCCGCCAATTGCTGACCCAGGCAGGATTCCAATTTGAAGTGCGGCCAGCCCATATCCCTGAAGACCCCAGACCCGGTGAAGACCCGATCGTCTACGTCACGCGCCTGGCGCGAGAAAAGGCGCAGGTGGTCTTTGATCAGATTGCGTCCGGTGCGGCGAACGAGACCGATGGGCCCGGAGCGATGGACCTTGAACGACTGGCGGTGCTGGGAGCCGACACCACGGTGACGTTCGACGGGCAGATTCTTGGCAAACCCGAAGATCGAGAAGACGCGGCGCGAATCCTGCGCATGCTCTCGGGGCGCAGCCATCGGGTTATCACCGGGGTGGCGCTGGTGACGCATCAGGCCGTTGAAGTGGCTGCCGAGGTTACGGCAGTTCAGTTCCTCACGCTCTCAGATGCCGAAATTGAGGCATATATCGCTACCGGCGAGCCGATGGATAAAGCGGGCGCCTACGGAATCCAGGGACTTGCTGCCAAATGGATTCCGCGCGTGCAGGGTTGTTACTTCAACGTGATGGGTTTGCCGCTGGCGTTGGTGGCGACCATGCTCGAAGGCCGGGGGATCGCGCAGTCCCATTCAGAGACTGCTTAATCTCGCCTCCGCAGCCGCAGCTTTCCCGATTCGCGGGCCGCAACGAATCCCCAAAAAATTAGCGCTAGAGGAAACGAGTTCGAGTTAGAATTGCGCTACTCCCACGAAAGCCTTCAGCCGAGAGGTCTACCGTATGAACTACCGGGCCCGTAAGTCACTGCCTTTCGTGCTTCTGTTCGTTGTTCCCTGGTTTCCAGCAGTTCTCAAGGCTCAGTTTCAGCCTCCTTCCGCTGAAGAGCTGAAGATGACTTCAGACCCGAAGGCTCCCGGCGCGTCGGCCGTCTATCTCGAGATAAGAGAGACCGAAAATGACACGATGCATTACCGGCAGTATTACGAGCGCATCAAGGTGCTTACCGAGAAAGGCAAAGAACTGGCAACCATCGAGGTGCCCTATGGCGGCAACTTCAAGGTGGAGGACGTCAAGGGCCGCACGATTCACTCAGACGGAACCGTCATTCCGTTAAGCGGAAAACCTGAAGACCTGCTCTTTGAAGAGAAAGGCGGCGAGAAGTTCGGCCGCAAGGTGTTCACGCTGCCCAGCGTTGAGGTGGGCAGCATCATTGAGTATCAATATCAGCTTCGATACGACGATAACCACTACTCGTCGCCTCAATGGAACATCCAGCGTCCCTACTTTGTTCATCAGGCTCATTACTCCTTTACGCCTGACAAGCAGTTCTGGCTCGGCAGTCACTCATCCGGCGGCCATTACCTGATGGACCAGCGTGGGAACCTGATCAACACATTGATGTGGTGGAAAAACCTGCCCACCGGCGCAGAGCTCAAGCAGGACGTAGGTGGGCACTACACCGTGGATGTGACCGATGTGCCCCCGGCGCCGCACGAGGAGTACATGCCGCCCGAAGACGTTCTGCTCTACAAAGTTTTTTTCTACTATCTGCCTTCGGCAAAACCCAACGAATTCTGGATGAGCGAGGCAAAGTACTGGTCGAAAGACGTTGACCGCTTTGCCGAACCGACCAGGACAATCAAAGCCGCGGTAGACGGCATCGTATCGCCAACTGACAGCGCCGAGGACAAGGCGAAAAAGCTCTATACCGCGGTGCAGGGGCTCGACAACACCGACTACTCGCGCGCCAAGACCGAATCGGAGCGCAAGCAGCTCAAGCTCAAAGAAGTGAAGCGCGCCGAGGACACCTGGAACCAGAAGAGCGGCTCGAGCGAAGACATTGCGTTGCTCTATATGGCCATGCTGCGCGCTGCCGGTCTCACGGCATATCCCATGAAGGTGGTTGACCGCGAGAGAGGGATCTTCGATCCGAGCTACATGAACTTTTCGCAACTCGACGATACGCTGGTCGTGCTGAACGACGCAGGCAAAGAGACGTTGCTCGATGCGGGCGAAAAGATGTGCCCGTTTGGAAAAATAGGCTGGCATGACGCCGAGGCAAGCGGCATTCGGGAGAGCTCACAAGGAATGGGACTGATGAGCACGCCGGAGCAGAGCTACATTGACAACACCACCTCGCGCAATGCTGATTTGACGATCAGCCCCCAGGGCTCCATCGTCGGCTCAATCACATTCGTGATGACCGGCCAGTCCGCATTGCACTGGAGGCAGGCAGCCCTCGAAAACGACACTACGGAATTGAAGAAGGAGTTTGACCTGGAACTGGAGCAGATTATTCCCGACGGAGTTGAGGCGAATGTGGACCACTTCCTCGGCCTCGACACGCCCGATACGAATTTGATTGCCATCGTTCGCGTCAAGGGTGCGATTGGAACGCCGGCGGGCAAGAGGCTTTTGATACCGGGATTCTTTTTCGAGAGCCGCGCCAAGACCCCGTTCGTGAGCCAGGAGAAGCGGCTGGAGCCGGTCGACATGCGGTATCCCGAGCGCATTACCGACATTGTGACCTATCACCTGCCCGACGGCGTGACCGTTGAAGGAGCGCCGCAGGACGGCCAGGTGAGCTGGTCGGGGCATGCACTACTCATCGTGAAAAGCAAGGCAACGCCGGGCAAGTTCGACATTGCATATTCAGTGGCGCGCGCGTTCTCAACGGCCAAGCCGGAGGAATATCAGGATCTGCTCGGCTTTTATCGGAAAGTTGCGGCCACCGCCCAGGAGCAACTGGTGCTGAGCTCAACAATGGTAGATAAAAGCAACTGAGGTAAGATTGCGAACCGGCATTTGCTGGGCCGGACACGACAAATGCTTTCTTGATTGCGCGAACTTACGGGGAAGGACAAGCCAGAGTGAAGGATCGCACTCCCATATATCCGGTTGTCCCAGTGCGCATTCACAAATGCACGCTGCTTTGCGCCGCACTCGTGCTTACTTCATTGTTGGCGCCGGCAGCAGCTCGTGGACAATTTCAGACCCCGGCGCCCGATGAGCTCAAGATGACATCGGACCCGAAGGCTCCCGGCGCGGCAGCGGTCTATCTCTACCTGGAACGCGACAACGACGACGCGCGCAGCGTTGTGACCGTTTACGAGCGCATCAAACTGTTAACCGAAAAAGGCAAGGATCTGGCTACGGTTCGAATACCGTATCAGCCGGGAATGGTGAATCTGGCAGAGATTCAGGGGCGCACCATTCACGCCGACGGCACGATTATTCCTCTCGTTGCCAAGCCCGACGACGTTGTGGAAGCAAAGACCAAGGACTTCCAGGAAAACATGAGAGTCTTTACCTTACCCAGCGTCGAGGTGGGCAGCATTCTTGAATACAGGTACAAGATTCAATACGACGAGCGGCTTCTTGCACCGCCGTTCTGGGATATTCAGCAGACCTATTTTGTCCATAAGGAGCATTTGGCTTTTACGCCTGCTCCGTTAGGCAACTTCGGGGCCAGGAGCCTGGCTGCGGTAACTTCGCCGCGCGACGCGAAGATCCCGATCGTGAAAAAGAACGACCTGATTACCATCGACCTTACTGACATTCCAGCCCTGCCCGACGAAGATTGGATGCCACCGATCAACACCATTCGCGAATATGTGGAGTTTTACTATTCCACCGCAACCTCGCCGCAGGAATTCTGGAAGAATACGGGCGAGTCCTGGGCAAAGGAGATTGAATCGTTTACCAAGCCTTCGGGCCACGTCAAAGACGCTGTTGCGGCAATAGTTTCGGCATCCGACACAGATGAGCAAAAGGCTCGAAAAATCTATGCCGCCATTATGAAGCTCGACAACACAGACTTCAGTCGCGTGAAGTCCGATGCGGAACGCAAAAAAGAGAAGCTGAAATCAATTCGGAATGCCGCCGATGTCTGGAAGAATCAGAGCGGAACGGCGAACGAGCTGGCGTTGCTTTATGTGGCGCTGGGGCGCGCTGCCGGCCTTAAGGCAACGCCCATGTGGCTAGCCGCTCGCAGCGAGAGCATCTTCGATCCCAGTTTCCTGAGCCGCGGCCAGTTGACGGATTGCATCGTTTTGCTCGACCTCGGCGGCAAGCCAGCTTATCTTGACCCCGGGCAGCGCTACAGTCCCTTCGGAAAGCTCGTCTGGTCGCATAATCTCGCCGGCGGCCTGCAGTTGAACGATAACGGCGCGGTGATTGGCGGCACGCCGGCCGAAATTTACAAGGACAATGCGAGCCTGTACATTGGCGACCTCACCATTGACGAGCAGGGAAAAGTTACCGGAACTGTAAGCGTGACGATTGAAGGGAACGATGCAGTTTATTGGCGTCAGCAGGCGCTTGAGAGCGACCCCGAAGATGTGAAGAAGCAGTTCATCGAATTGATTCAGGCTGAGCTGCCCAGCGGAGTGGATGCAAAGTTCGATCACTTCATCGGCATGGATGACTATGAATCGAGCCTGATGGCCGTGCTCCAAATCAGCGGGGAATTCGGCGAGCCGTCGGGCAAATACCTTATCTTGCCGGGACTGTTCTTTCACTCCAGGGCCAAGCATCCATTTACTGCGGAAGCCCAACGCACAACGCCGGTCGATGTTCACTTTCCAATGGAGGTAACAGACAGGGTGAATTACCACCTGCCGGCGGGGTACACGGTGGAAGGGGCGCCAAAATCGGAGGATTTGAAATGGCCGGGATTCGCGCTCTTGAGAATCAGTTCGCAGACGGAAGGTGGCGTATTAAATGTGCAGCGGGCGTTCGCGCGCAACTTTACGCTCCTTCGTCCCGATTCATACTCCGCGCTTCATGATTTCTACAGCAAAATGGCATCGGCAGACGAACAGCAGATCGTTCTCGCCCGTCCAACGGCGTCGAAAGGCAATTGACGTGAAGTGGCGAACCGGAGGATTCCGGGATGGCCAAACCAGGTGAAAACATTTGTTCGGCGAACTCGAAAGAGAAAGATGGGCCACAATGACAGATAGCGTTGGCACATTTCCGGCTGTCCAACTTCGGCCGCGCAGAGGCTTGCAGCTTTGCGCGTTGCTGCTGCTCGCCTCGTGGTTCGCGCCCGGTGTTGCTCTGGCACAGTTTCAGAACCCGACACCGGACGAGCTCAAAATGACTTCGGACCCGCAGGCTCCGGGCGCGGCCGCGGTGTACCTCTATCGCGAGGAGAAGACCGACGATCCGCACAGCTTTGTGACCATCTACGAGCGTGTCAAGGTGCTTACCGAAAAGGGCAAGAGCCTTGCGACGGTGAGTATCCCTTACGAGAAAGGGATGGCGAAGATAAGCAGAATCGAAGGACGCACGATTCATGCGGATGGCACCGTGATTCCTTTAACGGCCAAGCCGGATGACCTGGTGTCGGTGAAGGAGAAGGGATTCCAGGAGGACACGATCGTCTTCACGCTGCCAAGTGTGGAGGTGGGCAGCATTCTGGAATACCGGCTGACGATTCGATACGACGACAACTGGCTGATACCACCAACCTGGGATATTCAGCAGGCCTACTATGTGCACAAGGCGCACTACGAATTTGATCCGGACATGGTGGGCGCCGGGGAGAAAGGCCGGCTGATGTGGGGGACAACGCCAGCCGGATTAAATATTCCAGTAGTGACTAGTCCAAACAAACTCACTCTCGATGTGGCCGACATTCCGGCAACCCCCGACGACGATTCGATGCCGCCCCTGAATACGATCCGCGAGCGCGTGGAGTTTTATTACACATCCGAGATCAATGGGGCGGAGTACTGGAAGAATCAATGTATTTTCTGGTCAAAAGGGATGGAGGGTTTTGCCAACCCTTCAGCGGGCCTGAAGAGCGCCGCGGCCGGGATGATTGCGCCGGGTGACACCGATGAGCAGAAGGCACGGAAGATTTATGACGTGGTTACCAAGCTTGAGAACACGATGTTCACGCGCGAAAAAAGCAAACAGGAGCAGAAGAAGGAAAAGCTGAAGGAAATCCGCAAGGCCGAAGATGTGTGGAAAGACCAAAGCGGAACACCCAACCAGATTGCGCTGCTGTACGTAGCTTTGGCGAGAGCGGCGGGCCTTAAGGCATGGCCCATGTGGCTGGCTCCGCGCGACGAGCGCATCTTCAGCCCGTTGCATTTCTCCATTGACCAGTTGAGCGATTTCATCGTGGTTCTGGAAATTGACGGGAAGACCATCTATCTCGACCCCGGCCAGAAGGTATGCGGGTTCGGCCAACTGGCGTGGCAGCACACACTGACCGGCGGAATGCAGATGAACGAAGGCGGGGCAAAGCTGGCCGTGACCCCTGCCGACACGTACAAGAACAACCTGACGGTGCGCGCAGCGGAATTGACCGTTGACCCGCAGGGCGGCGTTACAGGCACCGTGCACATCGAAATTGGCGGCGCCGAAGCTGTTGAATTGCGACAGGTGGCGATTGAAGATGGCCCCGACGAGTTGAAGAAGAAAACGATCGAAGCGGTTCTCGACGACGTGCCCGATGGAATGCAGATCGACCTGGATCACTTTGACCATGTGGACGATTACGAGTCCCGGCTTGTGGCCGAGTTCAAGGTGAGCGGCAGTCTCGGAGCTCCGGCGGGCAAGTACTTTATATTGCCGGGACTTTTCTTTGAGACTCGCGCCAAGCACCCCTTTGTTGCGCAGGCCAAACGCACCACACCAATCGATGTCCACTTTCCGCGTTTGGATAAGGACATGGTGACCTACCATCTACCGGATGGTTACACGGTGGAAGGCACTCCCAAAACCGACGACGTTAACTGGCCGGGCTCTGCCATGCTGAAGATCGACTCTGGAATGCAAAACAACGTACTGAATGTTACGCGGCTGTTTGCGCGCAACTATACCCTGCTCAATGCCGATACGTACCCGGCCCTCCATGACTTTTATCTGAAACTGGCGCAAGCCGACCAACAGCAAATCGTTCTCACCCGCACCGCAGCGCCGAAAGGAAATTGACCATGCGCAACTGCACACCCTTGCGTATCATCGCGCCTACGGCATTTGTTTTTATGTCTGTCATGGCGCACGCCGCGCACGGCGGAATCTTCAACCATGACCTGCCGGTGCCGGATTGGGGGCTGGAGGCGGCGAAGACGCATACGCCCGATTACGCCAGGGACTCGCCCGCAGTGCTGCTCTCAGACGAGTATGTTGAGACCATCGATTCTGAAGGGCGCGCCGTGGAGCGCGAGCGCTACGCCATTCGCATTCTGCAACCAGAAGGGCGCCGCCAGGCTGAATGCGCTGTCAGCTACGACGTGGATGAAAAAATCAATTACTTCCGCGAGTGGACCATCGGCGCTGATGAGAAGCAGTACCAGGCGAAAGACACTGACTTTGTCGACAAAGGGGACCCGAACGATTCGGTCATGCTGATGGCCGAAAAGACGCGGATCGTGCATCCTCCGGCGGCTGATCCGGGAGCGATTGTGATTTGCGAAACGGAGGAACTGCTGCCGCCCTACGAGCAGGAGCAGCAATGGAATTTTCAGTTAACAATTCCTGCTGTCTACCAGGCGTTTGAGGTCGATCTTCCCGCAGGCCGCAACTATTCGACAGCCTGGCACCGGCATGAGCCGATACCACCTGTTCAGGTTTCGCCGGGCCATTGGCGCTGGGAAGTGAAGGACATGAAGGCGCTTGACCTTCGCGATGTGAAGGCCACGCTCGAGTGGCGGGCGCTGGCCGCGCGAATGTCGGTTCAGTGGGGCATGGCCGCCGTGGATGGCGCGGATAACCAGTGGCGCCAACTCGGCCTGGAATACGCCACTCTCGAGGCCCATCGCACCGACGCGACGCCTGAAATCACCGCCGAGGCACAGAGTCTGGCAGCCGGCGCGCCCGATTTCTACACCAAACTCAAAAGGGTCACGGAATACATTCAGAAAAACGTGCAGTACTTTGTGGTTGAGCGCGGCATTGGCGGGTGGCAGCCGCATTATGCAAGCGACATTTTCAGAAACCGCTATGGCGATTGCAAAGACAAGACGACGCTGTTGATTTCGATGCTGCAGGTGGTTGGAATTCACGCCGACTATTACTACTGTGTTATAACCGTCTGACGCCGCAGAACGGGCATTGGCAGAGCTGGCGGAGTAGGGAGCGGGCCAGGATGATGCGTAAGGTGGCGATGGAGTGTGGGTTATGCCTTTCCGGACGGA
>Ga0182012_10000621_pt1 | contig 39271 bp, 32 predicted proteins | sample 612S2SmetaG_FD_120486 | JGI IMG/M metagenome (GOLD analysis project Ga0182012, IMG submission 120486) | Permafrost microbial communities from Stordalen Mire, Sweden - 612S2S metaG | ecosystem: Environmental > Terrestrial > Soil > Wetlands > Permafrost | place: Sweden: Stordalen | collected...
AACGTGGCCTTCGAGCTCGAGGATCAGCATCATCGAGGACACGGCTTCTGGTTTGAATCCGGTGCGCACGATCAGCATATCGAGGTCCGCAGGATCAAAGCCGAGCGCATCTAACAAGATTTTGTGATCCTTGTCCATTCCCGATGCATCGGCATCGTCCCGTGCGGCACCGCAGGCGCCTCTGCAGGCGCTGCCGGAGCCGCGGCCGAAAAACGTGGAAAAATTCAACTCGCTCAATATGTCATCCGCCGTTTCGGCGAGTTTGGCGCCGCGCTTGATGAGCTCGTGGCAGCCGCGGCTCAGCGGGTTGTGGATCGATCCGGGCACCGCGAACACCGCCCGCCCCAGATCCCGGGCGGCGCGCGCCGTGATCAGGGAGCCCGAGCCGTGGGCCGCCTCGACCACGAGAATCGCCCTCGAAAGTCCCGCGATGAGCCGATTTCGCCTCGGAAAATTGGCGCGCCGCGGGGGCGTTCCCAGGGGGAATTCGCTGAGCAGGAGCCCCTCGTGCTGGAGGGACTCGGCAAGCCCGCGATTCGCCGCCGGGTAGACCACGTCGGCTCCGCAGCCGAGCACGGCGATGGTGACGCCTTGAGCGGCCAGCGCGCCGCGATGGGCGGCGGTGTCGATCCCCAAGGCCAGCCCGCTGACGATCGCCAGGCCCCGCTCGGCCAGAGCGCGGGCAAACTCAAAAGCCGTGTCGGTTCCCGGCTGAGTCGGATTGCGGCTGCCGACGGCGGCGAACGGCGGCTCGCCGAGCGCGCCCAGATTGCCGGATGCATAGAGCGCGGCGGGGCTACGGTCGAGGCCGGCGAGCAGCCTCGGATAGCTCGGGTCGGTGAACGGGATGAGGTAATGATGGGGGCTGTCGAGCCATCGAAGCTCCGCCCGGGTCGGCGGCGCCCGCTGCCCGAAATATGCTCGAGCGGCAGCGGGTATTCCTTCGCGCTCGCACCAGGCATCGCCGGCGCGGACCAGGGCGGCGGCGGAGCCGGCCGTATCGAGCGCGGGGCGCAGCACCGTCGCCTCGAGCCCGGTGCGGGAGAGCGTCAGCCACGCGAGTTGCTCGTCGGTCAGCCCCATGCCGGCCATTCTCCGGCCGGGTCGGCTCCTGGGACCGACGCGAAATCTACCGCATCATCGAGATATGCGGCTCACGGTGTCTCGACGTGATCGTCCACGTGGATGACGTCGGTCGCTTCCATGATGAGCCCGAAGCTCATCCGCTCGAAAGTCTTGAACACCATAAAGGTGCCGGTCCGCTCCTCGGGGACGGGGACCTTCTTGGCGAACATGTTCGCCGTCGGATGCACGTATCCATTTTTGGAGTTGTCGTACATGTCCGGTTGCACGGAATACACGGCCAGCACGTTGCCGGGGGTGAGGCCGTCGCGCACGCCGCGGTTGATGACCACCACTTCGTACTGGCCGATGACGGCGACGCCGTCCGATACGGCTATGATGCTGCCCTTGATCGGGGTTTTCGGCACGCTCGGTATGAAGTCGAGCGGCACGTCGACGCCGCCCGCGAACAGTTTGTCGCCGGGGTAGGTCTCCCGATTAGATGCCGTCACGATGAGAGTCGCCGGATCGCCGATGCGCGTGACGTGGCCGGTGCCGGTGTACACGCCGTTATAGCCGAGGATGCGATTATCCTCCGGATCGCGCAACGCCTCTCCGACACGCACGAAGTTGTAGCTGGTGCCGAGCTGCGCCGGCTCCTTGAAGCCGACGGCGTACACCGTGTTGTCGTCGGCCATGATGATGTGATTGTCCCGCGTGCCGAGCATGTGCGGCGCCGAGGCGATCTGATCCTTGTCGAGCACCGAGGGCTTGGACATGAACGCGGCGACGGTCTCGTACGGAATCGTGGTGATCGCCGCCTCGAGCGGCTGACTGCGCACCCGCGGTTCCACGCGCGCCCCGTTGCCGCGCTGGAGGCCCGGCTGCAGCACGATGCGCGGCCGCCCGTCGACGTACACGAGATGCAGCGTGTCGCCCGGATAAATCCGATGGGGATTTTGGACCTGGGGGTTCACCTGCCATATCTCGGGCCAGTACCAGGGATCCTTCAGGAACACCTTGGCAATGCCCCAGAGGGTGTCGCCGCGTTTGACGGTGTAGCTGTCGGGCGCATTCGGCGCCAGCGCCATGCCGCCGCCCGAGGCGTCGGAAGTCGTGCTCGGAGGCAGCGGGGTGGTGGATGCCCCGCTGCCGGAGTCGACGGCCGCTTCCATGGCGGTGCGTTCGTCGCCGACGACCGTCCCCTGGATGCCGGTGTCAGCCGAAACGCGGGCCGCCGGGGGCGCCGGCGGAGGCTGCGTTCGACAACCGGCGACCGCGGCGATGGCGAGAAATAGGGCTATAGATCGTTGGCGTTGCATTCATTCGCTCCCTTGAGTCCACAGCCTATGTTGCCGGGCCCGCTGGTATACTGCCGGCCTGGCCCCAAGGACTGGGACGTGTCGCCCGTTTTTGGCGGATTCAGGGCATTTTGCACCCCGCCGCAACGAGCATTAAGTTAAGCAGCGGCGGAACTTTAGCAACAATCTTCGGCCGAAAACACGATATCCATCTCATAACTCTCATGACAAAGCTCGCAATTTTGGAGTATCCGGACCCGCGTCTTCGGACCAGAGCTACGCCTGTGGCGGTGGTCGATGACGCGGTGCGTCAGTTGATCGACGACCTCTTGGAGACCATGTATGCCTCCAAGGGCATCGGCCTGGCGGCGAGCCAGGTGGACATCCACCGCCGCGTGCTGGTGCTCGATATCAGCGACGGCCGCGATCAGCCGATGGCGTTCATCAACCCCGAGATCCTCGAGGCCGAGGGATCGGCGCCGGGCGAGGAGGGCTGTCTCTCGCTGCCGGGAATCTACGACAAGCTCGAGCGCGCAGCGCGCGTTCGCGTGCGTGCGCTGGATCGCAACGGCGAGCCGTTCGAGCTGCAAGCCGACGGCCTGCTCGGCGTGTGCATTCAACATGAGATGGATCACCTCGAGGGCAAGCTGTTCGTCGACTATTTATCCGAGCTCAAGCGCCAGCTGATTCGCCGGCGGCTGCAAAAAGAACGCAGGCAGCGTCCTTCGCAGGGGAGCGGACTTCGCGCTCCGGCCCCGGCGATCTAAAGGAACTCGCTTGAGTATTCAGAGTGGCCGTCTCCGCGGCAGATGACGCCCCGCGCCGCTCGCTCCGGCTGGGGTTCGCCGGCACACCGGGGTTCGCTGTCGCGGCGCTGGATGCGCTGACCCGGTCGCAGCACCGCGTCGCCGGCGTTTTCACCAAGGAGGACCGCGCCTCCGGGCGCGGAAGGAAAGTGCAGGCAAGTCCGGTCAAGGCGCGCGCCCTCGAGATGGGGCTCACCGTGCATCAGCCCGCCACCTTCAAGGATCCCGCGGCATGCGCGGAGCTCGAGGAGCTGCGGCTGGACGCGCTGGTCGTGGTTGCCTACGGCCTGATCCTGCCGCCGAGGGCGCTCGCGGCGCCGAGGCTCGGCTGCTTCAACATCCATGCGTCGCTCCTGCCGCGCTGGCGCGGCGCCGCACCTATTCAACGCGCCATCCTCGCGGGAGATCCGGTGTCGGGCGTCAGCATCATGCGCATGGAAAGCACGCTCGACACCGGCCCGGTGCTCGCCGAGCGCGCGGTCGATATCGATCCGCTCGACACCGCCGAAACGCTGCACGATCGGCTCGCCGTGCTGGGGGGTGAGCTCATTTGCCGGACGATGGATGAACTGGCGGCCGGCCGGGCGGCCGAAACCGCGCAACCCGCGGACGGCGTCACGTATGCGGAGAAGATCACCAAGGCGGAGGCCTTGATCGATTGGCGCGCGGAGGCGGAGCAGGTCGGGCGCATGGTGAGAGCTTTCTTTCCGACGCCGATCGCCGAGACGCGGTGGAACGGCGAGCAGTTGAGGATTTGGGAGGCACTCGCGCTGCCGGCGTGCGGGCCGGCCGGCTGTGCAATCGCGCCGGGCACGGTGCTGCAAGCCTCGCCCGGCGGCATCGACGTGGCGTGCGGGCGCGGCGCGCTTCGCATCGGGCGGCTCCAGCTCGCGGGCCGCAAGCCGGTAACCGCGGCGGAATTCAACCGCGCCCACCGCCTCGACGGCGCGATCTTCGCATGATCGGCGCAGCCGCCGGCGCCCGCTCGCTCGCCGCCCAGGTGGTCGCGCGGATCCTCGATGACGGGGTGACCCTCGATGCAGCGCTCGAGACCACGCTCGCGGACGCGCCCCGCGAGCTCGTGCCGCCGGTGCGCTCGCTGTCGTTCGGCGCGGTGAGGGGCTTCTATCGGCACGAGGCCATCCTGGGCCAGGTGCTGTCGCAGCCACCCAAGTCGCTGGATGTGCCGGTGCGCGCGCTCCTGTCGGTGGCGCTGTTCGAATTGGAAGATGCGCGCACGCCGCAATATGCGGTCGTCGACGCGGCCGTGCAGACTACGAAGTCGATCGGCGCGGGGCGCGCCGCAGGACTCGTCAATGCCGTGCTGCGGCGGTATCTGCGCGAGCGCAGCGCCGTCGATCGGGAGATCGTGCGAAACCCCGCGCTGCGCCACGCCTCGCCTCAGTGGCTCGCGGAACGATTCCGCGCCGACTGGCCGGGCCGCTGGACCCAGCTGCTCGCCGCGGGCGACACCCAGGCGCCGATGTGGCTGCGGGTCAACGCGCGGCGCCTCAGCGCCCAGGATTATCTGCAAACATTGCGGGCGGCCGACATCGGCGCCCGGCTCGAGCCTCGCGTGCCGCAGGCGCTGGTGCTGGACACCCCTCGCGACGTCGAGGATCTCCCCGGCTTCGCGCAGGGCCTGGTTTCGGTGCAGGACCTCGGAGCGCAATGCGTCGCCTTTGCGCTGTGCCTCGAACCGGGTCAGAGGGTGCTCGACGCCTGCGCCGCGCCCGGCGGCAAGACGGCGCTGATGGCCGAGCGCGAGCCCGGACTTGCCCGGCTCACGGCGCTCGACATCGACTCCGGGCGCCTGACGCGCGTGCGCGGGAATCTCGCGCGGTGCGGTCTCGAGGCCTCGGTCCTGACCGGCGATGCCGCCTCGCCCGGCGCGTGGTGGGACGGCACTCCGTTCGATCGGATCCTGCTCGATGCACCGTGCTCGGCGCTCGGCGTGATACGCCGCCATCCGGACATCCGCCTGCGCCGATCGCCCAAGGACCTGGACAAGATGCCGCCGATCCAGGGACGGTTGCTCAGGGCCTCCTGGGGGCTGCTCGCCCGCGGCGGCCGCCTGGTGTACTCCACCTGCACGGTGACCCGCAGCGAGAATCGTGCTGTGATCGCGGCGTTTCTCGAGGACACGCCGGACGCCCGCGTGGCACCTGCGGCGGAGTGGCCGGCGTGGCCGGGCTTCGGGGAGGCTGATGCGTACGGCGTGCAAATCCTGCCCGGGGAGGCGGGTGCCGACGGCTTCTATTATGCTGCCCTGACCAAACAATGAGCGTCCTTCAGACAATGCGCTCGGCGCGATTCCTGTGGCTGGTTGCGGCTCTCGCGCTCTGCCTCCCGGCCCCGCGCATCCGCGCCGACGGCCTGGAGGGACGCTTCGAGATCCGCTCAGCCGATCTCGAGCTGAAGGATGGGGTCTATCACCTGAATGCGCGCCTCGAGCTGCCGATCTCGGACGCCGTGCGCCGGGGCCTCGCCGAGGGCGTGCCGCTCACGCTCGAGGTCGACCTCGATGTGGAACGGGTGCGTCAATTGCTGCCGAACTCGCGCGTCGCGGAGCTCACCCAGCGCTACCACCTGCAATACAACGCGGTGAGCGGGCACTACGTGCTGCGCAATGACAACAGCGGTCAGCAGGAGTCGCTCGGCACCATCGATGCGGCACTCGAGTCGCTGTCGGAGGTGCGAAGCGTACCCGTGCTCGACAAGGCGCTGTTGTCGAGCGACAGGCGCTACGAGGCAAGCGTGCGGGCCAAGGTCGACTTCGGCACGGTGCCGTTCACGCTCCGGGTCTTGATGTTCTGGGTCAACGAGTGGCATCGCGAAAGCGATTGGTATACATGGACGCTGCAGCCCTGATCAAAAAGCACGGCGGCGCGGTGCTCGGAGGCATCGGCGTCGCCCTGTGGCTGGTCGCTCTCTACCTGCTCGCCTCGGCCGCGCAGAATTCGGCGCAGTTCGACCGCTGGCTGCCGTGGATATTGCTGATCAACATCTCGGGCCTGTTGACGCTGCTCGTGCTGCTGGCGGCAAAGCTGTACCAGCTGGTCAAGGACTTCCGCCGGAATGTGCCCGGGTCGCGCCTGAAGGGGCGCACGGTTGCGATCTTCAGCGCGCTCGCCGTGGCCCCGATCCTGGTGGTGTATTACTTCGCCCTGCAGTTCCTGAATCGCGGCATCGACAGCTGGTTCGAGATCGAGGTGAGCCAGGGCCTGAAAGACACCCGCGAGCTGTCGCATGCCGCGCTCGAAGTGCGCGTGCGCGAATTCCTGGCGCACACCGAGCTCGTGGCGCACGAGCTGTCGGGGCTGCCGGATTTCAGCCTGGTCGCCACCTTGGACCGCGAGCGGCGCGACAGCGCGGCGCTGGAATTCACCGTGGTGGGCGCCCAGATGCAGATCATCGCCACGAGCTCCGAGCGCCCCATGGACATGCTGCCCGTTCCCGCGACCGACGAGATGATGCTGCAGGTGAGGCGCAGCCGCTCGTACATCAGCCTGGATACCGATTCGGTGGGTGGATACGTGATCCGCGCGGCGGCCCAGCTCGACCCCAATCCGAGCGGAACTTCGCGCGTGTTGATCGCGCTCTACCCGGTTCCCCAGCAGTTGAGCCAGCTGGCCGACACCGTGCAGCGCTCCTACACGCAGTACGCGAACCTGGTGCAGATGAGGCGTCCGCTCAAATCGACCTTCGTCCTGATCCTCACCTTCGTCGTGCTGATGTCGCTGATTGCGGCGGTGTACGGCGCGTTCTTCGCCGCGCAGCGCCTGGTGCAGCCGGTGCAGGACCTCATTGCCGGCACCCGCGCGGTGGCCAAGGGCAACTACGACACCCAGCTGCCGCTTCCCTCACGCGACGAGCTCGGCTTCCTCGTGACCTCCTTCAACGACATGACCAAGCGCCTCGGCCGCGCGCGCGAGGAGACGCGCCGCAGCCGCGAGGCTGTGGAGGCGGAGCGCGCGGGACTTGCGGTCATCCTGGCACGCCTCTCGACCGGCGTCGTGTCGCTCGCGCCGGATCTGACCGTGCGCACGGCCAACCAGGCGGCGAGCGCGATCCTGGGCGTCGATCTGGAGGCCGCAGTCGGAACCCGATTCGACGCATCGATCAACGACGGCGAGCTCTTCGGTCAGTTTCTCGCCGCCGTCAAATCGCGCTTGGACGCCGGGCAGCTCGATTGGCGCGAGCAGCTCGATCTGCCATCGGACGCCGGCAGGCGCGTGCTGATGTGCGCCTGCACGGAGCTTCCGAGCGACGGGGGCGGCGCATCGGGCGTCGTCCTGGTGTTCGACGACATCACGACGCTGCTGCAGGCCCAGCGCGACGCCGCCTGGGGCGAAGTGGCGCGCCGCCTCGCGCACGAGATCAAGAATCCGCTGACGCCCATCCAGCTCGCGGCGGAGCGCATGCAGCGCAAGTTCCTCGGCAGCATGAACGCGCAGGACGCGCAGATCCTCGAGCGTGCCACGCATACCATCGTCGCCCAGGTCGACGCCATGAAGCAGATGGTGAATGCCTTCTCCGAATACGCCCGCGCCCCGGATCTGCATTTCTCGCCGTTCGACTTGAACCAGCTGATCACCGAGGTCGTCGATCTGTACCGCTCTCACGAGAACACCGCGGAGATGAAGCTGTCGTTGAGCCCCCTGTTGCCGATGGTATCGGCCGACCGGGTCCGAATCCGGCAAATTTTGAATAATTTACTCACCAATTCACTCGAGGCGCTGGAGGGAAAGCCGGACGGACGGGTCGAAATCGAAACTCACGTGGCTGAAGATGGTCCCAAACAGATGGCGGCCATCGTTGTGTCCGACAACGGTCCCGGCTTTCAGCGGGACTTGATCGGGACCGTTTTCGATCCTTATGTCACAAGCAAGCCAAAAGGCACGGGTCTGGGTCTCGCGATCGTGAAAAAGATAGTGGAAGAGCATGGCGGACGAATTGAGGCGGATAATCGACGTTCGGGCGGCGCCCGGGTGCGTATCCTGCTGCCATTGGGCGAAGGTGTGCGCGGAGTGATCAGCCGAGAGCCGCGCAAGAGTGAACAGAGGAGAGAACGCGTATGACCGCTTCTAGGATATTGGTGGTGGACGATGAGGCGGATATCCGCGGGCTCTTGAAGGAGATTCTGGCGGACGAGGGCTATGAGGTCGAGGTTGCCGCGGACGCCGCCCAAGCGCGAAGCTCGCGCGCGGCGCAGGTGCCGGATCTCGTGCTGCTCGACATCTGGATGCCCGACACGGACGGCATCACGCTGCTGCGTGAATGGTCCGTGACCGACGGCTACGACTGCCCGGTGGTGATGATGTCCGGGCACGGGACCGTCGAGACGGCGGTCGAGGCCACGCGCCTCGGCGCGTTCGATTTCGTCGAGAAGCCGCTCTCGCTCACCAAGCTCCTGCGCACGGTGGAGCGGGCGCTCGATGCGGGCCGCCGCAAGCGGCTGTCCGAGCGGGCGAAAGGGGCCGCGCTCGCCGTGCCGATCGGCAAGAGCAAGCTCACGCAGGCGCTGCGGGAACAGGTGCAGCAGGCGGCCGCCAGTTCCTCCCCGGTGCTCTTGATCGGCGAACTCGGCTCGGGACGGGAAGCCTATGCGCGCTACCTGCATTCCTTGTCCGGGCGGTCCGCCAAGCCCTTCTTCATGGTGGTGGCGGCGAGCCTCGGCGCGGATCCGGCGGCCGCGCTGTTCGGCAGCGAGCGCGACGGCAAGGTGGTGCTCGGCGCGCTCGACCAGGCGGCGGGCGGCTCGCTGTACATCAACGGTCTCGAGGATCTGCACAGCGAGGCGCAGCGCGCGCTGCTGGGGGCCATCGAGGCCAATGGATATACCCGCGTCGGCGGGCGCGAACGGGTGCCGCTCAACGTGCGCTGGATCGCTTCGGCCCAGGAAGGATTCGAGGGGCGCTCATCGCCGGAGCCGTTTCGCCGCGATCTCATCGCCCATCTCAACGTGATCACCCTGCGGGTGCCGCCGCTGCGCGATTTCTCGGAGGACGTACCCGACCTGCTGCGGTATTACGTGGACCGGCTGGTGGACGATCAGCATCTGCCGCTGCGCCGCTTCAGCGTCGCCGCGCAGAACCGGCTGCGCAATTATCCGTGGCCCGGGAATCTGGGAGAGCTCAAGAATCTGGTTCAGCGTGTGCTGGTGCTCGGTGCGGGCGAGGAGATCCGCCTGGAGGAGATCGAGCGTGAGCTCGCCGTCAAGATGGCGCTGGACGAGCCTTTGGTGAAGCAAGATTTGCTGGCGCTTCCGCTGCGCGAGGCGCGCGAGCAGTTCGAGCGCGCCTACCTGCAGCAACAACTCCTGCTGTGCAACGGCAAGGTGGGCCAGCTGGCCAAGCGGGTAGGCATGGAACGCACCCATCTTTATCGAAAATTGCGCGCATTAGGCGTCGATTTTCGTCAATTGGGCGAGGAATGAGCTCGATTTAACTGGTCTTCCCGGGCGCACCAGCCGGTCTCTTGCCATTCCGCGACGCTGCGCGCCACCACCGATAGAAGGGCGCGCAGGCTCTGCTCGGCCGCCGCCGTTCCGGCGGCCTTTTCAAGCTCCGCGGCGGCTGAGGCGATGCCCAGGGCCGAGGTCGTCACCGCTGCGCCCTTCAAGCTGTGCGCGAGGCGCCTCACCGACTCGGCACTGCCGGCAGCGCCGGTGCCGCGCATCGCGTCGGCCAGTTGCGCCAGAGTGTCCCCGGCCGACTCGACGAATAGCTGCACCAACTCGCGTGCGAACGTTGCATCGCCGCCGGTCCGAGACAGGAGCGAGGCCTCCTCGAACAGGATCACCCCATCGGACGAGCGCGACGGGGCTTCGGATGCAGGGCGAGGCTCAAGCCCGGCCGGCGCGAACGCGAGCTTGGCCAACGACTTCAGCAACAGCGCGGGATTGATCGGTTTGGTCAGATAGTCGTTCATCCCCGCGGCCAGACATTTCTCCCGGTCAGCGGCCAGCGCATGAGCGGTTAATGCGATGACGGGGATCGACGGATTCCTCGCCCGCACGACGGGATCGCGCAGCTGCCGGGTGGCCTCGTAGCCGTCCATCCGGGGCATCTGGCAATCCATCAGAACCACATCGAAGTCAGCCTCCCGCAAAGCCGACAGCGCCTCGAGTCCGTCGTTGGCAATTTGCACGCGGGCGCCCATGCCTTGAAGCAGGCGCGAGGCCAGCTTCTGATTCACCAGATGATCTTCGGCGAGCAGCACCCTCATCCCCAGAAGCGCCGGGGCTTCGGGCACCGCATCCGCGTGCGGAGCGCTGGGTCTGCCGTTTTGCGTGAGGGCGGTGAGCGCCCGCACCAGGATGCGCGTCTTGGCGGGCTTGGTGATGACGCGGTCGAACCGCCTCAACTGCGCATCCTCGAGGTCGCAGGAGAGCGAGGTCAGCAAGATGAACGACGGCGGCGGCGCGGGGCACTCTCGAATGGCGGAAGCCAGCCACAAGCCGTCGTGGTCCTCGAGGTCAAGGTCCATCAAGACGGCGGCCGGTGGGCGATCGGAAGCGAGCATCGCGCGATACAGCTTCAACGCTTCGCGCGCATCGACCGCGCATTCGACCTCGCAGCCCTCCGGGACCAACTGACGCACCAGGGCGCGCCGCCCGCCCGCATGCGCCACGACGCCGAGAACCCGCAAGCCGGACAGCCGCCTCACGGCGTCGGCCCTGGAGGATTCGGCGTCGCTGCGCTTGAAGGACCCGCTGAACCGGAAGGTCGAGCCTCGTCCCACCTCGCTCGAAACCTGAATTCCGCCGCCCATGGCCTCGGCGAGCCGCTTCGAAATCGACAGACCGAGGCCGGTCCCCCCGAATCTACGTGTCGTCGAGCTGTCGGCCTGAATGAACGGATCGAACAGGCTTTGAATCTGCCCGGACGGGATGCCGATACCGGTGTCGTGCACCGAGAAGTCGAGCGTCACGGCCCCGCCTTCGATGTCGCGGCCTTCCACCGCCAGCATCACCTCGCCGCGGCCCGTGAATTTGACCGCATTGCTCAAGAGATTGACCAGAATCTGATGCAGGCGCATCGGATCGCCGCGCACCAGCCGCGGGACGGCCGGGTCCACATCCACCAGGAGTTCGAGGCCTTTGGCGGAGGCCGGGAGCGCCACGGCGTCGACGGCGTCGTCGATGACATTCTGAAGGTCGAAATCGATGCACTCCAATTCCAACCGGCCCGCCTCGATCTTCGAAAAATCGAGCACGTGATTGATCAGCGCCAGCAGACATTCGCCGCTGGAGCGCACGATCTCCACGTATTCACGCTGCTGCTCGCCGAGCGCCGTATCGAGCAGCAGGCCGGTCATGCCGATGACTCCATTGAGGGGCGTGCGAATTTCGTGGCTCATGTTGGCCAGGAATTCGCTCTGCGCCCGGTTGGCCGCCTCGGCCGCTTCCTTCGCCAGCCGCAAGGTTTCTTCGTTGCGTCGCGCCTCGGTCACGTCCTGGAATGCGCCCACGATGCGCGAATAGCGGCCGTCGATGAGCTGCGGCTCGCCGATGGAGCGCACCCAACGCGCACGCCCGAGGGCCGTGACGAACGGCGTGACAAAATCAAACGATTTTCCCCGGTCGAATGCGGCACGGATGGCGGCCACGACCGTGCTGCGGGCCTCGGGCGGATAAAAGCCGAGTGCTGCCTCGAGCGAGGGCATCTCGCCCACCGGAAGGTCGTGAATTCGATAGGTCATGTCGGACCACCAGGGGCCGGGCGCATCGACATCGAGCTCCCAACCGCCGATCTCGCCCATGCGGCTCGTGGCTTCGAGCCGAGCCTCCTGCTGAGCCACCCGGCCTTCCGCCTGCTTGCGCTCCGTGATGTCGACACCCAGCGCGTAGAAGCCGATCACCTCGCCATCGCGAACGTCCGGCAGGTACTCGCTCTGCCAGTGGCGTACCCGTCCTGAACGGTCCACATCGCTTTGATCGAATAATTGACGCTCGCCTAGAAGGGCCGCCGCCTTGCGGGGGCGCCGGTTGCCTGCGTCCCTCTCATCGAACAACTCTTGAAAGGAGGCGCCCACGAGGCGCCCCGGCGCGACGCCGAGTCGTTCGTGACAGGCTCGGTTGGCGAAGCGGCAGATGCCCTCGCGGTCCCAGTAGGCGACCGTCGCCGGGATGGCGTCGGAGATCTGCCGCAGGCGCTCCTCGCTGACCAGCGCCTTGGCCTCCTCCGCCGCGGTTTGAGATTGAAGATGCGCGTCGAAGACGGCCGCGATCAGCGCGATGGCGAGCAACGAGACTGCCACCAGCCCCACCATCATCGCGAGCCATTGATTGTCGATGGGTATGCCGCCAAAGCAGTACGCGCCGGCGCCGATGCGGGCGGCGGCCATACCGGTGTAATGCATGCCGCTGATGGCGATGCCCATGATCAGTGCCGCGCCGAGCCGCGCGAGCGCCATGAGCCAGGAGTGGCCGGCGCGCAAGGTGAACGCCAGCCAGAGCGCGGCGAACGAGGCCGCCACCGCAATCGAGACCGAGGCCAGCACCAGAAGCGGGTCGTAGGAGATGCCCGGCGAGATCATGATGGCGCGCATGCCCAGGTAGTGCATGGCGCTGATTCCCGCGCCCATCACCAAGGCGCCCCCCACCAGGCGCAAAGACCCGAGACGCGCGCCGGCCGCGATCCGAATCGCGCTGCCCGATGCCAGGACGGCGGCCGCCAGGGAGAGCAGCGTCAGGGTCACGTCGTACCGCAGTGCGATGGGCAACGTGAACGCCATCATGCCGATGAAATGCATCGACCAGATGCCGATGCCCATCGCGAGCGCGCCGCCGATCAGCCACGCATGGACATAACGCGCGCCCGCCGCCGCAACCCGTGCGGCGAGCGACAGCGCCGTATAGGAGACGAGCACCGCGACCGCGACGGATAATCCGACCAGCCAGTGATTGTAGGTAACTTGCATTGTCGGCCGAGACAGCGGTCATTCCGCTGCTCGAAGTATCGGCATGGAGCGGCGCGAATTGAGGCTCAGCGCGCCTTTTGCCGGAAACCCAGGCCACACCCCGGGCTTCCCCCTACAGCGCCCGCGATCAATCGCCGACGCGGATCACCAGCACGTCGACGTCCGCCTTACGCAGGACGGAGCGCAGGTGGTTGAGCTCGTCCAGATTCGAGATGGGGCCGATGCGGATGCGGTGCCAGGTATCGTTGTCCACCGAGACCTTCTGGACCTTGGACTCGACACCCTGCAGCGCCAATTTGGCGCGGACGCGGTCCGCGTCGGCGAAGTTCTTGTACGAGCCGGCCTGCAGCACATAGGTGCCGCTGCGGGTCTCGGGCACCGCGCGGGTGTCGGGGCGGACGTCCTTCTCCTTTTCCGGCACCACCACCTCGAATTTGGGCAGCATGTCGTAGAACGCATAGGATTTTCCGGAATCGTCGGGTGCGCCCGACTCGGTGGCGTCGGCCTCGCCCGGGTCGCCACCGCGGGATCTCTTCTTGTCCGGCTTGGCCGCGAGCTTGACCCCGGATGGGTCGGGCCGATGGTCCTTGACGTACACTGCCGCCGCAATGGCGAGTCCCGCGGCCAAGCCGCACACGACGCCGATCCACCCGGAGAAACCGCTGCCGGGCCGTTTGCGTTTCGGCTTGTAGTCGCGCGCCATCTCGCCGGACTACATCGTATCGGGCGCCGAAACGCCCACCAGATGCAGGCCGTTGCGAATGACCGTCTGGGTGGCGAGGGCGAGGCTCAATCGCGCATCGCGCAGCACCTCGTCCTCGACCAGAAATTGGTGCGCGCTGTAGTAGGTGTGGAAGTCGTTCGCCAGATCCCGCAGGTAATGCACCAACGCGTGGGGGGCCCGCTGCAAGGCGCAGTACTCCACGGTCTCGGGATAGCTCGCGAGGCGCTTGATGAGCTTGATTTCCTGCGGCTCGGTGAGCCTCGCGAGCGAGGACTCGGCGCGCACGGCATCATGCACGAAGCCCCGTTCCTGCATCTGACGCTTCACGCTCGCAACCCGGGCATGCGCATATTGGATGTAATACACCGGGTTGTCGTTGGAGCGGGCCTTGGCGAGCTCGAGATCGAAATCCAGGTGCTGGTCATTGCTGCGCATGACGTAGAACAGGCGCGCCGCATCGTTGCCGACTTCGGCACGCAACGCCCGCAAGGTCACGAACTCCCCGGAGCGCGTGGACATCTGGGCCTTCTCGCCGCCCCGGAACAGGGTGACGAACTGCACGAGCCGCACCTCGAAGCATTCCGGCGGCCCCCCGAGCGCGATCAGGCCCGCGCGCAGCCGCGCGATGTAGCCGTGATGATCCGCGCCCCAGACGTAGAGCAGGTGCTCGAAGCCCCGCTCGCGCTTGTTCAGCACGAAGGCGATGTCGGAGGCGAAGTAGGTCTTGATGCCGTTCTCGCGCACCATCACCCGATCCTTTTCGTCGCCATAATCCGTGCTCTTGAACCAGAGCGCTCCTTCCTTGAGGTAGGCGTGGCCGCTTTCCTTCACTTTCGCGACCGCCCGGTCGATGGAGCCATCGTCGATCAGCGAGCGCTCGCTGAACCAGGAATCGAAAATCACGCCGAACTCCGCAAGATCCTCGCGGATGTCGCCCAAGATTGCGGTCAAGGCGTGATCGAGCACGCGGCGGAACGCCGCGTCGCCGAGCAGCCGGCGCGCGCGCACGATGACGGCATCGATGTACGCTTCTTTGTCCCCGCCCTGCGGCTCGTCGGGCGGAAGGCCCTCGAAGATCTCCGCGGGTTTTCTGACGAGTGCGGTTCCCTCGGCCGCGTGCAGCTCTCCGGCGATGGCGAGCAGATAGTCCCCGCGGTAGCCGTTGGCCGGAAAGTCGAAGCGCTCGCCGCATTGCTCGAGGTATCGGAGCCATGTGCTCGCCGCGAGAATTTCCATCTGGCGTCCGGCGTCGTTCACGTAGTACTCGCGCGCCACGCGATAGCCCACGGCCTCGAGCAGATTCGCGACGGTGGCGCCGTACGCGGCGCCGCGACCATGCCCGACATGCAAGGGACCCGTCGGATTGGCCGACACGAATTCCACGAGCGCCGACTTGCCCCGGCCCGACGTGGAGCGGCCGTACGAATCGCCCAACGCGAGAATCCGTCCGATCTCGGCGCGGTAGGAATCGTCATGGAGGAAGAAGTTTATGAAACCGGCGCCCGCGATCTCGATTTTCGCGACCGCGGGGTGCGCCGGCAGCGCGGATTTCACCGCTTCGGCAATCTTGCGCGGGTTCTGACGCACGGCCTTCGCGAGACGCATTGCAACGTTCGAGGCGAAATCGCCGTGCGATGAGTCGCGGGTGCGCTCCACCTCGATGTCGATGTCGCGCTGTGCGGCGCCAACCAGGGTTTCGGGCAGCGCGGCCAGCGCCTGGCTCAGCAAGGTCTCGATCAGGTTCTTCAAGGCAAATCCGTCGATAGGTCAGTGGATGAGGGGGCCGGCAGTGTACCGCAAACGCCTCGAGCCTTAGGACCCTAGTCCACCTCCAGCGGATCCACGTCGATGGACCAGCGCAGCCCCTTGGGACCCGGCAGTGCTTCCACTTTCAAGAGCCATAGCGCCAAAAAGCGCTGCAGCGGCCCGCGCGACGGGCTCTCGATCAACAGGTGCGCGCGGAAGTGGTCGGCGCGCCGGGCGATCAGGGCGGTGGCCGGCCCCAGCACCCGCACGGCGCCGTCGTGCAGCGTCCGGGCACTCGAGGCGGCGGCCCGCAGGTAGGCGTCCAACCCATCCCGATCTTTCGCTTCCGCCCGCAGCAGCGCGAGCCGCGAGTACGGCGGCCAGCTCGCTGCCCGGCGCTCCTCGAGCGCGGTCGCCGCGAATCGATCGTAGCCTTCCGCGAGCAAACGGGTGAGCAACGGGTGCTCGGGGAAGGAAGTCTGCACGATGACCTCGCCAGGCCGGGCGGCGCGCCCGGCGCGTCCGGCCACTTGCGTGATGGTCTGTGCCAGCCGCTCGGTCGCCCGGAAGTCGCTGGCGAAAAGGCCCTGATCGGCATCCAGGATGACCACCAGGCTCACGTCCGGAAAGTGATGACCCTTGGTGAGCATTTGCGTGCCGACCAGGATGCGCGCCTCGCCCCGATGAACCCGATCGAGCACGGCCTGCATGGCGCCGCTCGCGCCCGCGGTGTCGCGATCGAGCCGCGCCAGAGGCGCGTCCGGGAACAGCCGCTCCAACGTCTCCTCCACTCGCTCCGTACCCTGACCCACGGGATGGAGCGGCTGGCTGCAGGTCGGGCACACCGCCGGTATCCGGGTGCGGGCGCCGCAGTGGTGGCAGCGCAGCTCCCTCGCCTGGGCGTGAAGGGTCATGCGCGCATCGCAGTGGGCGCAGGAGGCGATCCAGCCGCAGGCATTGCAAAACAGGGTCGGCGCATAGCCCCGCCGGTTCAAGAACACGATCACCTGGCCGCCGCTCTTCAGATGGCGCTCAATCGCGCTCATGGCCGGCTGCGACAGCCCCTGATCGCTCGGATGTTTGCGCAGATCCACCAGGTGCATGGCGGGCGGATGCGCCGCGCCCGGCCGTTGCGGCAGCTCGTGCCGCAGGTAGCGTCCCTGTGCGGCATTGTCCAAGGTCTCGAGCGAGGGCGTCGCGGACCCCAGGATTACGGGAACTTGCGCGCGCTGCGCGCGCAGCACGGCCAGATCGCGGGCCGAGTAATGAAATCCCTCCTGCTGCTTGTAGGAGGCGTCGTGCTCCTCATCGACCACGATGAGGCTCAAGCGCTCGAGCGGGGTGAACACCGCCGAGCGCGTTCCGATGACGATGCGTGCTACACCTGCGTGCGCGGCGCGCCACGCGTCGCGGCGCTGGACTCCCGTCAGCCCGGAATGCACAGCGACCACACCCGCGCTGAAACGGCTTTGAAAGCGCTCGACCAGCTGCGGCGTGAGCGCGATCTCCGGCACCAGAACCAGCACCTGGCGGTCGGCCCCCAGCGCGGCAGTGATGATCTGCAAATACACCTCGGTCTTGCCGCTGCCGGTCACGCCATACAACAGATGCGCGGCGAAGCGCCCCAACGAGGGCCGGATGGCCTCGATGACGCCCGCTTGAGCGGCCGTGAGCACGACCTCGCTGGGCCGCGACTCGACCGCCACGGGCGCAGCCGGGAGCGCCTGCGGGACGGCCCAGCCGTTCTCGGCCAATGCCCGCAACAGCGCCGGCTTGAATCCGGCGAGCTCGTCGGCGGTGGCGCCGTCGCGCTCCGCGAGCCGGGCGAGCAGCTCGCGTCGTTTCGGCGCCCGCTTGGCAGCGGGACGCTCGAGCTCGGAGCGCCCGGCGGAGGTGACCGACCATACTTCGACGGGCGCCAGGGCGGCTTGACCCGCCCTGAGGCTGGCCGGCAACGCCGCCGCCATGACCTCGCCGAGCGGATGGTGATAGTAATCGGCGGCCCACCGCAGAAGATCGAAGGTCACGGCATCGAATACGGAACTCGAGTCCAATATCTCGACTGCATGCTTCAGCTTGGCGGGGTCGATCGATGATCCGTCCGCCACCTCGACCAGGATCCCCACCACCTGGCGGCGGCCGAACGGGACCCGAACACGCACGCCGGGAGTAGGAGGCGAATCCGTCCCGGCGGCGTCTGCCGGGGGCAGATAATCGAACACCCGACGCAGCGGCGTGTCGAGGGCGATGCGCAGAATCACGCGGGTTTTCTTGTCCACATATCCTGTGGATAAGTCTGTTGAGAACCAGGGGTCATGAGCGCTAAGTGCCCGTTCTGTTTCGAGACATAATCAAAATGGTGAAAAAGTATGCGAAATTGAAAAGAATTTAGAAAAATCAACGATTTACACTACCCTCTGGATGCCCATTACGAGAAAGCGTTGCAAATATTGCACGGCAAGTCACAGTTCATGTGCGTAAGTCGCTGATCCTGCGGTGCGGCCGTCAACCGCGACCAGCCGCAGGCGTTATACCCGTAACGAGCAGACGCCGTCGATGCAGAGAGGACGCCTTATGTCGGGCTTTGATACGCTCCCGAGCGCTTGGATGGTATGGGATGATCCCGCGCCAGCACCTAGGGGAGCGGTTCTGGAGCAGACGCGAGAGCTGGATAAATTCTTGAGCGAAATCGAGCGCCGCGCGTTTCGCATGGCGCAGGTTGCGCTACGCGATCCCGACGACGCCATGGATGCAGTGCAGGACGCGATGTTGAAGCTGGCTCGCAACTACGGCGCTCGACCGAGCGCCGAGTGGCGGCCGCTGTTTTATCGCATCCTCGAAAACGCCATACGCGATCAGCAGAGGCGCCGCAGTGTGCGCAAGCGCTTCATGGTATGGCTTCCGGGCCCGAAGGAGGATCCGGACAATGAGGCACAGGATCCCATCGACAGCGTGGCCGATGGCGGAACGCCCGTGCCGGAGCGGTTGATGCAGGATGAGGCCATGCAGAAATTGGAATCATCGCTGCGCCAACTGCCGGCGCGGCAACGTGAGGCATTCACGCTGCGCAATTTCGAAGGACTCGATGTCGCGCAGACCGCGAGCGCCATGGGCTGCTCCGAGGGCAGCGTCAAGACGCATTATTCGCGCGCGGTGCATACGCTGCGCGAACAACTCGGCGAGGTTTGGTGATGAGCGAAGACACTGTTGACCCGGCCATGTCCCGATTCGAAGAGCGCAGCCGCGAGCTGTTCCAGAACAGCGTCGCGGGCCTGGACATGGGCACGCGCTCGCGGCTTACGCAGGCGCGCCACGCCGCTCTGGCCGCCGCGGCCTCCGCTCGTCGGCGCCCCTGGCTCCTGCGCATGCCGGTGTGGGCATCCGCCGCGGGTGTCACCTGCGCCGCAGTGCTCGGCGTGGCGTTGTGGTTTGGAGGTCCGTTGAGCCCGCACGGCCAGATCTCGGCCGCCGATGCTCAATCGAAGTTTGAGGATCTGGACATTATCGCCGCGAGCGATGAGAGTTCCGGGGATGCGATGGACATGCTTCAAGACGATCTCGACTTCTATGCCTGGGCGGACAAGACCGCGGGCAGCGAGCCGACTGCGTAGAAGCCTCAAGGCTGCATGCCCGTTGAGCGCGCCAAGGTATTGGTTGGCCCTTGGAGCGGCTCTCTGGGGGCTCGCCGCCATGGCGCAGACGCCGGCTCCGGGACAGCCTTCCGCGCAGCCGCCGCAGCCTCCGGGGCGCACGCCTCAGGCGGCTCAGCGGCCTGCGGACGCGCCGGATGACGAGTTCATCGAGTTTTTGGGAGAGGACGATCACGGAGATTCCGCTTGGTGGGAATTCTTGAAAAAGACGCAGCCGGGAAGTCAGGACCCCGCGCAGCCGCAGAGCCCAAAGCAATGACGCGACCATTGCCGCGGATTCTGTTGCTGTGCGCGCTGGCTTTAACGGCGCTCGACGTGAGCGCCCAGCCGCCATCACCGGCCGAGCCGCCCGGTTCGACCGCGCCCGCCGCCGCGCCCGCCGCCGCGCCCCGCTCCTGGCAATCCCTGTCCGAGCAGCAACAGCAGCTTCTGCAGAACTTCCAGGGAAAGTGGGACAGTCTGCCGCCGGAGAAGCAGCAGGCGCTCGCGCGAGGAAGTCAGCGGTGGATCACCATGACTCCGGAGCAGCGCAACGGCGCGCAGGAACGCTTCAAACAATGGCACGCCCTGCCGCCGGAGCAGCGCCAGGTGCTGCGCCAGCGTTGGCAGCAGTTCAGGGCCCTGCCGCCCGAACAGCAGCAGAGAGTGCGCGAGCAGTTCCAGCGCTTCAGGCAGATGCCATTGGAGCGCCGTCAGGAGCTGCGCCGACAGTGGCGCCAGATGAGCCCCGAACAGCGGCGCAACGTCGGACGGTCAGCGGGCCGGGCACCGGGACGGCCGGGGCTGGGGTCGGGTGAGCGACGCTATCCGCACTGAGGGCCGCGTTCGCTACCGACTCACACCGCACACAGTTCGGAGCGGATCAGAAAGCGCCTGTTGAGCGGCGCCTCGAGCGAGAAGCTCGCCCCGCGCCCCGGCACGACATCCACCGTCCAGCGGGTGTGCGCCCAGCGTTTGTACTGCTCCCGATCCATCCAGAACTCGCAGCCAGCGATCTCGCCCACCTTCTCGTCCACGCCGCCGAGCTTGAACTCGCCCACCTGAAAGCACATGGGGGCGCTGCCGTCGCAGCACCCCCCCGACAGGTGAAACATGATCGGTCCGTGCGCCGCCTTCAGCTCCTCGATCAACCGGCGCGCCTCCTCCGTGACGTCGACGTGATCGAGCGCCATCAAAAGAAGCCCAGCGCCTTGGTCGAGTAGCTGACCAGCACGTTCTTGGTCTGCTGATAGTGGTCGAGCATCATCTTGTGGGTCTCCCGTCCGATGCCGGATTTCTTGTACCCGCCGAACGCGGCGTGCGCCGGGTAGGCATGGTAGCAATTGGTCCACACCCGTCCCGCCTTGATGCCGCGCCCGAATCGATAGGCCGTATTCAGGTCGCGGGTCCAGACGCCCGCACCCAGCCCATACAGCGTGTCGTTGGCGATTTCCATCGCCTGCTCCGGCGTATCGAAGGTGGTCACCGAGACCACGGGCCCGAAGATCTCCTCCTGGAACACGCGCATCTTGTTGTGACCCTCGAAGACGGTCGGCTTGATGTAGTAGCCGCCGGCCAGGTCGCCCGACTGCTTGTTGGCGACGCCGCCGGTCAGCACTTTCGCGCCTTCCTTCTTGCCGATGTCGAAGTACGACAGGATCTTCTCGTACTGGTCGTTCGAGGCCTGCGCGCCGATCTGCGTGCCCATGTCGTACGGATCGCCCTGGCGGATCTTCTCGACGCGCGCGATCGCCTTCTCCATGAATCGATCATAAATAGAGCGCTGCACCAGCGCGCGGGAGGGGCATGTGCACACCTCGCCCTGATTGAGCGCGAACATCGCAAAACCTTCGAGCGCCTTGTCGACGAAGTCATCGTCGTCGCGCATCACGTCCGCGAAGAAGATGTTCGGCGATTTGCCGCCGAGCTCGAGCGTCACGGGGATGATGTTCTCCGAGGCATATTGCATGATGAGCCGCCCGGTCGTGGTCTCGCCGGTGAAGGCGATCTTGGCGATGCGCGGGTTGGAGGCCAGCGGCTTGCCCGCCTCGAGCCCGAAGCCGTTGACGATGTTCAGCACGCCCGGCGGGACGATGTCCTGGATGAGCTCCGCGAACACCAGCAGCGACAGCGGCGTCTGCTCGGCGGGCTTGATCACTACGCAATTGCCGGCCGCGATCGCGGGCGCCAACTTCCAGGCGGCCATCAGAATCGGGAAATTCCAGGGAATGATCTGACCCACCACACCGAGCGGCTCGTGATAGTGATAGGCGACCGTGTCGTCATCGAGCTCGCCGAGCGAGCCTTCCTGTGCGCGCACGCAGCTCGCAAAGTAACGAAAGTGATCGACCGCCAGCGGCATGTCCGCAAGATTCGTCTCACGGATCGGCTTGCCGTTGTCGTAGGTCTCCACGGCGGCGAGAAACGGCAGGTATTGCTCCATCCGGTCCGCGATCTTGTTGAGCACGCGTGCCCGCTCGGCCACGGCAGTACGGCCCCACGCGGGGGCGGCGGCATGTGCCGCATCGATCGCGCGCTCGACATCCTCCGCTTGCGAGCGGGCGATCTTGCAGATCACCCGCCCCGTGGTCGGCGATATGTTGTCGAAATAGCCGCCCTTGGCGGGGGCGACCCATTGGCCGCCGATGAAATTTTCGTACTTGGCGCGAAGCGCGATCTTGCGCTCGAGCGTCTTCATGTGCGATGCAAAAGAACCACTCTCGGCAATGCTGCTGGAATCTGCGGTGGGGCGGACCTGGGCGGAACTCATGTCCTTCTCCTATATTGGGTTGATCGGAACAAGCCTATCGTCAACGAGGCGTGCGCGGTCGTAAGGGAGTCAGCCATACAATTCCCCCTGGAACTTCCAAGCCCGCCGAAATCCTTTATCGAGCAAGCATCGTGCCAGACAGACCATGCTGTGCTTTTTCTGGGAGCAACGATAGCCCGGACAATCACTTATCTCCGTAGGGCTGCCGCCGGCGTTCATTTCGAGTAATAGCGCAGCGGAACCATCGATGTCTCAGCCTCGTGATAATCGAGCTCGCGACTCCCCGCAGGGTAGCCGTTCTGCTGCAGGAGGAACGCCATGATCTCGACATCCTGTTCCGGCGCGAGACTTCCTGGGGTTGCCGAGGGCATCAGCTTGGCTACGAAATTGAAGATGTCCTTGACGTGAAAATCGTAGCTGGGATCGGCGAAATCCGCGCCCTTGAGTGCGGGTCCTGAATACCCGGCCGGCTGACCGTCGAGGCCGGGGCCGTGACACATGGCGCAATTCTGATAGTAGGCAAGCGCCCCCTTCTCGGCTTGTGCCGCGGTGTAAAGGGCCGGGGGTCTCAAGGGTCGCTTCTGCTTCGCCTTGGCCGTGTCCGCCGTGTCCGCGGTCCGGATCAGCGCTCCCGCATCCGAGTTCCAGGCGATGGCCTCGCGGAATCCGGCGCGCCCGCCGGTCGAGGCGCCGGCCGTGGCGCGCGGCTCGGCCCTGAGATAGGGTTTGATGAGCCGATCGAGTTCCCCGTGCGCCTGGAGCTCGTACAGACCCTGGTTGAATGTATTGGCGCTGCCCTGGGATTCGCTCGCGTAGAGCGCGACGAGATTCCAGGCCATGTGCTTCTCGGAGAGCGCCTGCAGGGCGAGCGAGCGTGATCGAGGGTGGCTCGCCTGGTACGCTTCGATGAGCGGTTGCCAGGCGAGACCCGCGGCGATGCGGTGTGCCATGAGATCCTCGATCATCTGCGAGTCGCTCTCGTAGACATGCATGACGATGTTGGGATGCGTGCCGTAAAGCAGTCCTGCGAAGGTGTCGAGCTCTGCGATGCCCACTTCACTGCCTTCGGGCAGCGCCGGGATCGGCTTCGGGCCCGCGGACGCCCGCTCGACCAGTACGAACCCCGTGCTCGCGTACGCGGAGGTGGCTTCGACATTCGGCGGTAGATTTGGCGCGCTGAGATCGACCGGGAAACCCATGATGAGCTCGCAATCGGAGTGCGCCAGCTTGGCGAAGCGTCCGGCCGGGAAGCCTTCGCCGCCCTTGCCGTATCCTGTGAAAGGTATCGTCTGGACCTCATCGCCCCGCGCGCCTATCGCGGCTCTCGCCACCCGCTCGTCGAGGCCGGAGGTGGGGCTGGCCTCATCCACGCAAACCCGTACCAACGCAGCATCGGCGCGGGGTGTGATCCCCGCGCCGATCATGAGCGCCGCCAATGCCGCGCCGAGCATCTCTCCGCGTCGCTTATTGCAGTGCAAAGACATAGAGATGGCCACCCTTCGGTATGCTCTTCACGGCAGGATCGTTGGCCATCTGGCCGCCCCAGATGGGGCCCGCACCGCCCCACCCCGCCCACACCGCGACATACTGCTTGCCGTTCGCCATGTACGTCGTCGGCACGCCGATGATGCCGGAGCTTAGCTGCGGACTGGTCCAGACCACCTTGCCGGTTTTCGCGTCGAACGCCATGAAATGGCCGTCGGTTGAACCTGAGAACATCAGACCGCCGGCGGTGGCGAGCGTGGCGCCCGACCAGGGGAGGTGCGTTTCATACTGCCACACTTGTTTGCCGGTGTTCAGATCCACGGCTTGTACCGAGCCCCAGTTGCTGGTGGTCGGATCGTGCTTCACTTCGAAGGTCTCGTCGAGGAATGCCAATCCCGCCTTGTAGGCGACGGGTTGAGCACCCTTGATGTCCATGCAGGCGTGCTGGGTCGGGATGTACGCCATCTGCGTCTGCGGATCGACCGAGATCGGCCACCAGTTCTTGCCGCCCAAAAAGCTCGGGCACGCAAACACCTGCTTGTCGATCGTCGGTCGCATGGCCTCATCAGACTGAGAAACACCGCCCTTCATCCCCGTAATCGACGTGGTATGTACGAACGGCTCGGCGTAGATCAGCTTGCCATTGGTTCGATCGACCGCATAGAACCAGCCATTGCGATCCGCATGCACGATCGCCTTGTACGCCGTACCCTGGTAGGTGAGATCCGTCATGACGGTCTCGTTGGCACCGTCGTAATCCCACGTATCGTTCGGCGTCCATTGATAGTGCCACTTGATCTTGCCCGTGTTCGGATCGAGCGCCAGCACCGAATCGGTGTACAAGTTGTCGCCGGGGCGCAGAGTCGCGAGCCACGGGCCGGGATTGCCGACGCCCCAGAACAACGTGTGGGTGACATGGTCGTAGGTGCCGGTGATCCAGGGATTGCCGCCGCCGGTTTTGTAGGCACCTTTTGGCCAGGTATCCCCGCCCGGCGTTCCCGGCGCGGCCGTGGTGTAGGTCTTCCATTCGATCTGCCCGGTCTTCGCGTTCAGCGCGGCGACGAAGCCGCGTGACCCATACTCGCCGCCGCCGTCGCCGATGATCACCTTGCCGTCCACGACCAGCGGCGCTCCGGAGATGAAGTAGCCCACTCCCGGAGGCGCGAGGGCGGTATCCCACTTCACAGTGCCGGTCTTCGCATCGAGCGCAACGATGTGATTGCCCAATGTGCCCATGTAGACGAGATCGCCGTACAGCGCGACGCCGCGATTGACGACATCGCAGCAAACGGTCTTGAGCGCCTTCGGTTCGATCGGATAGTCGTATTTCCACAGTACCTTGCCGCTGACCGCATCGAGCGCGACGAGGTGATCCATGGGCGTGGTCACGAACATGTAATTGCCGTTCACCACCGGAGCCGCCTCATGCCCCTGGAAGAGATTGCTCTCGTAGTCGAAGGCGACCGCAAGCGTGGCGGCATTCGCGGTACTGATTTGATCGAACGGCGCATAACCGGTGCTCTCGTAGTTGCGTCGATACATGAGCCATCCCGGATCCTGTTGGGCGTTGAGCAGACGCTCGGTGGTAACCGGCGCATATGCCGGCATGTCCGCCCGGGCCAGGAGCGGCGCGAGAGCCGCCGCGGCGAAGAGGCTACTCCCCAGCATATGTTTAGCCGCCGCCGATGCGGATCGCGATTTTGTGCGCATTCGAAAAATCCCCCTCGAATCTAGTGATTGGTTCAAGTGCCGATGCTGGGAGCAGCAAGCGGCGTGCCAAGCGCACGAGGCCGAATGCCCGTTCAAAAGCCAAACCCGGGGGCAGGCGTGTCAAATTCGTGACAGATTTTCCGCACACCCTTGACACAGTCGCGGGTTCGCGGTTTAACGATTGAAAGGCTTGAGGGGAGACCGAATGGCCGTCGAAGAAAATAGGCAGTGCGCGGCCGCGCGCGGATAGTCATGGCCAGCGTCAGGCACGGTCCGCACGCCGATCTGGTCTTCAGGGTCGCCGGCTGCAGCGCGCTCCCGGAGACCGCTGCCGATCTCACTCCGACCGTGGATCTGTCGTGGCGGCGCTGCTTGAACGAGTTCAAGCTCGATCCAGCCAGTGACTATCGGACCACGGTTCTCGACCGCTCGAGGGTCAAGGATCTGCAGGCCGAGCACCAAGATCTGGTCGATATCGCCCGTGCCGAGATGGATTCGCTCTACGATCAGATCTCGGGATCCGGTTATGCGCTGCTGCTAGCGGACACCGACGGCGTGATCCTGTGCGAGAAAGTCGACCCGAACCTGAAGGGAATGTTCACTCACGCGGGCCTGATCGTGGGCGCAGAGTGGAGCGAGCAGCGGGAGGGGACCAACGGCATCGGCACCTGTGCCAAGGAAGCGCGCCCCATCACCATTCATCAATCAGATCATTTCCGTTCCCGCCATGTCGGCTTGTCCTGCTCCGCGGCTCCAATTCGGGATTCGAGCGGCCGGGTGGTGGCGGTGCTGGACGCCTCCAGCGTCAACGCGCACGGCAGCCGCGATTCGAAGATGCACACGGTCGCGCTGGTGGAGACCTCCGCGCGGTTGATCGAGAAATGCCTCTTCCTGAGGCGGCACCGCGCCGACGCCATGCTCCGGTTTCATTACCGCCCGGAATTCGTGGATCTGCTGCACGACGGCGCCATTGCGGTCGCGGTCGATGGAACCATCGTCGCGAGCGATGCCACGGGACTGAAGCTCCTCGGCGCCGCCGACCGGTGCGAACTGGTGGGACGCCCGATCACCGACGTGTTCGATGCGAGCTACGACGAGCTGGCTGCCGGGGGTACGCACGGACGGCGCACCATGCGGGAATTGCGCGACAATCAGTTCGGCCGCCGCTACTACGCAAGCCTGGTCGAAGCCGAAGCGAACACGTCGCGCCCACCGGGCGTCGCTGCGCAAGCCGCCCGCACCGTCGTCCACGTCGCTCCCGGAGAAGGTGCCGCAGCGATGGGCCTGGCGGACCTGGCCGGAGATGATCCGCAGATGTTGAGGAACTTGCGCAACGCGCGCAGGATCGCCGATAGCAACGTGTCGGTGTTGATCTCGGGTCCGACGGGCAGCGGCAAGGAGGCTTTCGCCCGAGCGCTGCACCTCGCCAGCAAGCGGGCGGCTCACGCGTTCGTCGCCATCAATTGCGCGGCGATTCCCGAGACGCTGATCGAAAGCGAACTGTTCGGCTACGCGCCGGGAGCTTTTACGGGCGCGCGCCGCGAGGGCATGCGCGGCCGCCTCGTTCAGGCCTCGGGGGGCACGCTGTTCTTGGACGAGATCGGCGACATGCCGCTGCTCCTGCAGACCCGCCTCCTGCGGGTGCTCGAGGATCAGGAAGTCACGCCGCTGGGCTCCGAAGCATCGATCAAGGTGAACCTGCGCGTGCTGTGCGCGTCGCACCGCAACCTCGCGGAGCTGCTTCAGCGAGGGGGGTTTCGCGAGGACCTCTATTACCGATTGAACGGCATTACGCTGGAGCTGCCTCCACTCAGCGCGCGGCGCGACAAGGAAGCGCTCGTGCGGGGCTGCATCGCGCGCGAATCGGCCGGCATGGGCGCCGCGTCCATCGAGAAAGTTGCACTGGAGAAGCTGCTGGCCTATGACTGGCCTGGCAACATCCGCGAACTTCGCAATTCGATCCGTACCGCGCTCGCGCTGTGCTCCGGCGGAGTCATACGGCTCGGCGACCTACCTGAAGCGATTCGCCAAGGCCGATGTTCGAGGCGAAGCCAAGAGGTCGTGTCCGGGGGCGGCGCCGCGCGCACGGCGCAGAGCTCGTTGCAGGATGCCGAACGCGAGGTTCTGCTCGGGATGATCGCGCAACACCGGTGGAACATGAGCCAGGTCGCCGCGCAACTCGGCATCAGCCGCAACACCCTCTACCGAAAAATCAAGCGTCACGGCATCGTGATTGCCCGCCGCCCCGGCGGCTCCTGACGCCCAGCCCCAAAACGTGACGCAGGTGGCATTTGCCGGCCGCCGGAGCGCGAATTGGATTCCAGATTGACGCCGCATCACGAGGCGGGTGCCGGGTGGGGATTTACCATAGCTGATGGGAATTTTTCCGACCCTGCTCGGCAGTCTTCGCAGCCGCATCCTGGCATTGGTGCTGGGCCTGGTGGCCCTGGTGCTTATGGCGGCGATCGTCGGAATGGATGTGACGGAACGCGCCGAAACGCAGCGCCAGGTGGGTGCGCAGATACAGATGAATGCGGGCACCGCGCAGGAACTGCTGCGGTTCCGGGATTTGCAGCTGGCGACCGGCGTCGGGGCCTTGGCCTTGGACGCCGGCTTCCGTCAGGCGGTGGGCTCCGCCGACGCCGCGGCGCTGGCCTCCGCGATCGAGAATCAACAGCGGCGCATCACCGCGGATCTGGTCATCGTCCTGTCCCCCAACGGTCGGCCTCTCGCCAGTACGTTCAACGGCTCCCTGGCGAAGGCGGAACGCGATCTCGAGCGGCTGATCGTGAGCGGCACCGGCCGCGAAGTGCGTGAGCTCTACCGGCTGATCGATGGACGGCCCTATCAGCTCGTGATCGCGCCGATTCTCGATCCCGAGCCCATCGGATGGGTTGCCATGGGCTTCGCACTCGATGAGCGCGCGGCCGAAGCCATGTCGCGGCAATTGGGGGCCGATGTGTCGTTCGTCGCGGCATCCGATCTGCATCCTCTGTTCACCGCCACATCGGCCCCCGAGGATCAGCGCACGCTCGATTCGCCCATGATGCGAACGGCGCAGGCGAAACCGTTCATCGTCCTGTCCGGATCGGACAAGGTCTTGACCTGGATCGTTCCGATTCAATCCGCCAATGGATCGCTCAGCATGGTTTTGCAGCGCTCGCTGTCGGGCGCTTTGCGGCCGTACGACTCCCTCCGCAACTCCATGCTGCTGGTCGGCGGGCTGCTGCTCGCCGTCGCCACCGCGCTTGCCGTATGGCTCGCGCGCAGTGCGACCAAGCCGGTCGAAGAATTGACCAAGGCCGCAAAGAGTCTGGAAGCCGGCGACTACGGCGTGGAGGTGCCATCCTCGGGCACCACCGAGCTGAAGGGCCTCGCCGGCGCGTTCAATGCCATGCGCGCGGCCGTGGCCGATCGTGAGGCGACCATCCGCCATCAGGCCGACCATCATCCATTGACCGGACTGCCGACGCGCGCGCGGGTCAGCTCGATCCTCGAGGACATCCTGACCAAGGCGCGCACGGGCAACCGGACGGTGACCGTGTGCCTGGCAGAGGTCCAGCAATATCACAGCATCATCGGCTCGTTCGGCCACACAGCCGGCGACCGGGTCCTGCTCGAAGTGGCACGGAGGCTCAAGGCGCACGAACGCCGAATCGACCACGTCGCGCACATCGGCACGAAGCAGTTCCTGCTCATCCTCGAATCGACCGGGACCGCGAAAGTCGCTCAGCAGGCCGCCGCCATCGTCGACCGGCTGCACGGCAGCTTCGATTACCAGGATGTCTCCTTCCAATTGGATCTACGGGTGGGCGCAGCGGTATTCCCGGCCGACGGCTCGGGCGCGGAGGAGCTGATGCAACGCGCAGACCTCGCCCTCTACCGGGCCAAGGACACTGGAACTCCGGTCGGCATCTACATCAAGGGAGATGACAGCAGCCATCGTCATCGACTGTCGATCCTCGGCGAACTGCGCCGTGCGGTCGAGTCGAACCAGCTCGAACTGCACTATCAGCCGAAAGTGAAGGCGGCGACCGGTAAAGTCGCCGGCTGCGAGGCCCTGGTCAGGTGGCGGCACCCTCAGCACGGGTACATACCGCCGGGCGAATTCATTCCCCACGCCGAGCGCACCGGAGCCATCCGCTCGCTGACCTCCTGGGTGATGGCCACGGCACTCAACGACGCCGCACGCTGGGAGCGTGAAGGCATGTCCGTCGATGTGTCCATCAACGTATCCCCCGTGGATTTCGCCGATCCCGGATTTGCCGACAACGTCGCGTCGCTCCTGCTGCAGACCGGCGCGAACGCGAGCCGCGTGATACTCGAGGTCACCGAAAGCGGCGCCATGAAGGACATTGCCGCGACGCTGCGCATCATGGAGCAGCTCCGGGTCCTGGGCCTGCGCTTCTCGATCGACGATTTCGGCACCGGCCATTCCTCGCTCGCGCACTTGAAGCGCCTGCCCGTCGATGAGGTGAAGATCGACCGCTCCTTCATCAAGGAACTCGAGGCGCAAGGTGACGACGATGTAATCGTAAGGTCCACCATCAACCTGGGTCACGCACTGCAGCTCAAGGTGGTGGCGGAAGGAGTGGAGCAGGCCTCGAGCTGGAATACGTTGAGACGCCTGGGATGCGATTTGATCCAGGGGTATTTCGTGTCGAAGGCGATGCCGATGCCGGAATTCACGGCCTGGTCGTTGGCGAGAAATGCCAAGACCGCGGCGACTAAGCCCGAAGCGGAAGCCCCGTTGCGCACCGACGAGGTGCAGGGCGACCCTGCCGAGCCGATGACGGATCACCCTGTCCTGGCGGAAGTCGTCCGCTAGAGCCGGGCTCTCCTATCGCGCTTCGCATCTTCCGGCTGGATCTTTGCCGCAGCGGAAGGATTAGAATCAGGGCCGGGGAAGGTTGCCCTGCCTAGGCGGGCCGGCTCACCCCGAGCATTCGTCTCGAGATACCACGGCCGTATCCACCATGAAAATGATCTCGCCCAGGGAATTCCGCAACGCCTTTCTGTCCGTATTGAAGGCCGAGGAAAGCAATTTCCGAGCTGCGGTGAGCTTCGAGGCGAAGTCATACACGTATTTCCTGCGCACCAACATCTTCCCGAAGATTGCCCGGCAGCTCGATCTGCTGGCCTGGAACAAGGACTATTACGCGCTCGACGGTATCTTCTACGAAGAGCGGGGCCGGGACAGCGCCGGCAAATACACGACGTACGCCAAATGGATCTCGGTTGCGTTGGAACACGCGAACCGGCCGAGCAAGACGTACGAAGAGATCAACAAGCTGCAGATGTTCAACGCCCCCCTGAAAGTGTTGATCACCTACGTGGCTGAAGGCGCCGAGGCGGAGGCGCTGCTGGGCAAATACGAGTCGATCATCAGAGATTCGGACATATTCAACGACATCGCCACGCAGCGGAAGCAGCTCGTGATTCTCGGGTCCCCTCAGGCCGTCCGAGGGTGGCGTTTCTACGTGTACGAGAGCGACGGATTCGTGCTCATGTTGCCGGCGTGAGCCGCGGTCATCGCACGGCGGCCGTGCTAAAATTGGGATTCTCGATAATCCCGAGGCGATTGCCAAACGGATCGAGAACGGCCGCCACTTTGATGCCGCCGCCGACGTCCTTTACGGGTTCCAACGAAGAAGCGCCGAGTTCCATCAGTCGGGACCACGCCGCCACGATGTCCGCAACTCCCCAGAGCGGCTGAGGGCCGGAAATTCCGGGGGCGCCATCCGGAATCAGCCCCAATTCAAATCCGCCGACCGAGAAGCCCACGTAGAACGGCTCGTCGAAATAGGGGGCGACGCCCAGCATTTCCGTGTACCAGCGCTTCGCTGCCGCGAGGTCGGGCGCGGGGTAAATGGCGGTTCGCAGGCCTAGCAACATAGGAGGCTCTCCTGTCAGGATTCCGCGGCCTGCTTGAGGCAGGTCGGCCAAGGCCGGTCACTCTCGAGAAGGATGCCGCACTCACGGCAGGATCTCACAGCGAAGAATGCGAGTCGCCTCATTCCGCCACCTTGCCTTGCGATGCCCGCTCGAATTCGTGAAGCTTTTGCCGCAGGAAGACCTCCGATGTGATCGTCGTCCCGTCGGCGAATCTGATCTGATACGGCGACCCCGACACCGACGATACGGACCCACACACTCGGATGAAATCTTCTGCGGTTGCAACCCGGGAACCGGCCCGCTGCAGCTTCAGTCGCAGATGGTCGGCCGCGCTCTTGGCGTCGTAGGCGGTGCCGTTCCGGATGAATTGGGCGTTCGGCAATGATTCTATCGCCGATATCAGGTACTGGATTTTCTGAGTTTCCGGCGGGGTCGGGGTGCCCGCCTGCGCGTGAGCGGCAATGGCGAAAACCAGGATGGCGAGGAAGTCCAGCTTTCTCATCACGGTCATTACGCCAAGAATATGCGAGCCGCGCGATATACGCGACCACCAGCACGAGTATAGATTAGGAGCTCACGGGACCCGAACACGCATTTCATCTATAACAGGGCAGTTTGAACGATTGACACGCCCGACTGGTGGCGGCATACATGGAACTAGCCGCGCCTGCTTTTCCGGGTAGGCGGAAAAGAAAAAAGAAAGGCTCCGATCAACCGAGCCGCATGGGCCGCCAAATCCCCACCTGCTCCTGCCGGGCGCTTTCCGACCGACGCCTCCCAGCCGCGGCATTCGCGACTCGCCGTAACGCATACGGCCCCTCTGAGCTCGCTCCTGGAGGGCCGTTCGGCATCTCATCGCGTCCAAGGATCGACGCGCTTTTTGTCGCGCCCTCAGCCCGCCGCTTTCACCGCTTGGATCAGCTGACCGACGGCGGCCTGCGCGTCGCCGTACAGCATGCGGGTCTGATCGAGCCCGAAGAGCGCGTTGTCGATGCCGGAGAAGCCCTGGCCCTGGCCGCGCTTGATGACGATGACGTTCTTGGCCTTGTCGGCGTTCAGAATGGGCATGCCGTAAATCGGGCTGCCTTTGTTGGTGCGCGCGTCGGGATTGACCACGTCGTTAGCGCCGATGATCAGCGCCACGTCGGCGGTCTCGAATTCGGCATTGATTTCGTCGATGTCCGAGATCAGATCGTAGGGCACGCCGGCTTCGGCCAGCAGCACGTTCATGTGTCCCGGCATGCGGCCGGCCACCGGATGGATGGCAAAGCGGACGGTGACGCCGTGGTCGATGAGGAGCTGGCTCAATTCCCACACCTTATGCTGGGCTTGCGCGACCGCGAGGCCGTAGCCGGGGACGATGATGACCTTTTGCGAGTAGGCCATCATGACGCCGGCATCGGAGGCCTCGATCGGCTTCTGAGTGCCGCCTGCGGTGGCGCCGCCGCCCGCCGAGGAGGTCTCGCCGAAGTTCGCGAACAGGACATTGCCCAGCGACCGGTTCATGGCCTTCGCCATGAGCTGGGTCAACAACGTGCCCGCGGCGCCGACCACGGTGCCCGCGATAATCATGGCTGCGTTGTCGAGAACGAAACCCTCGAAGCCGACGGCGAGGCCGGTCAATGCGTTGTACAGCGAAATCACCACCGGCATGTCGGCGCCGCCGATGGGCAGCGTCATGGCGACGCCGAGGACCAGGGCAGCGGCGAAAAACAGCGACACGACGGGCAGGCCCGCGTCCTGTCCCGTGATGATCATCACGCCGAACACGACTGCGGCAAGGAGGAGCAGGCCGTTGACGACCTTCTGGCCGCCAAAGCGCACCGACTTGGTGATCAGGCCCTGAAGCTTGGCGAAAGCGATCAGGCTGCCGCTGAAGGAGACCGAACCGATCAGGCCTCCGATGGTGGCGATGGTCAGATGCACCAGGTTCTGCTCGCCGCCTTTGTAGAGCTCGACGGCGGCGATCGCGGCCGCGGCGCCACCGCCCATGCCGTTGTACAGCGCGATCATCTGCGGCATGTCGGTCATGGCGACGCGCTTGCCGCTCACCCAGGCGACGATGCCGCCCACGCCGATCGCGGCAATCACCAGGATGAGGTTGAACTGGGACGCTCCCATGAACGCCAGCGTGGCGAGTGTGGCGAGCAGCATGCCGGCGCCGGCCCAGCGTACGCCGCTCACCGCGGTGACCGGCGAGCTCATGCGCTTCAGGCCGAGGATGAAAAGCGCGGCCGCAACGAAGTACGACAGTTGCGTCAATGTTTCAGTCGACACGGAGGGCATTGACTACTCTTCCTTCTTTTTGCCGGGTTCCCTTTTCCTGCCGGCGGTCACGAACATCTTGAGCATGCGCTCGGTCACGACGTAGCCGCCGACCGCATTGCCTGCGGCAAGCACCACGCCGATGAAACCGATCACCCGGACGAGCGTCGAGTCGGCGCTCGCGAGCGCCACCATGGCGCCGACCAGCACGATGCCGTGGACGAAATTCGAGCCCGACATCAACGGCGTGTGCAGGATGACCGGCACGCGCGAGATCACCTCGTAGCCGGTGAAGGCGGCCAACATGAATATGTAAAGCGCAATTACCCCGTCGATCATGCTCCGCCCTCCACGGACTTGCGGGCCGCTTCGTTCTTGATCTCACCGTCGTGAGTGAGAACGGCGCCCGCAAACACCTCATCCTTCCAATCCACGGCAAGCTCGCCCTTGGGCATCGCCGGCTTCAAGAAATTGAACAAGTTGCGCGCGTACATCTCGCTCGCGTGATAGGGCAGCGTCGCGGGCAGGTTGACGGGGCCGATGATGGTGACGCCGCCGTGATCAATGGTCTCGCCCGCGCGGGTCAGCTCGCAGTTGCCGCCCTGCTCGGCGGCAATGTCGACCAGTACAGACCCGGGTTTCATGCGCTCGACGGCGGCGCGGCTCACGATGCGCGGCGCGGCGCGGCCCGGAATTGCGGCCGTGCTGATGACGACATCGCTCGCGGCGATGCGTGCATCCAGGACTTCCTGCTGCTTCGCCTTCTCTTCCGCGGTGAGTTCCCGGGCATAACCGCCGGTCCCCTCGGCCGAGACGCCGGTTTCGACGAATTTCGCGCCAAGGGACTTCACCTGGTCCCGGGTGGCGCTACGTACGTCATACGCTTCGACGACGGCGCCCAGGCGCTTGGCCGTGGCGATGGCCTGCAATCCCGCGACTCCCGCGCCGATCACCAGCACCGAGGCGGGGCGAATCGTGCCCGCTGCGGTGGTCAGCATGGGCAGGAACTTTTTCAGGGCGTTTGCGGCGATCAGCGCCGCCTTGTAGCCGGCAACCGAGGCCTGAGAGGAGAGGGCGTCCATCGATTGCGCGCGCGAGATACGCGGTACCAGCTCCATCGCAAAGCTGGTGGTGCGGCGTTCTTTCAGCGCCCGCACCAGATCCTGTCGCGCATAGGCCTGCATGAAGCCGGCGACGACCGCCCCTGGTTTGAGCGCGTTGACGGTTTCGATGCTGGGAGGCTGAACGCAGAGCAGGATATCGGCGCTCGACAAAATCGCGGGTGCGTCGGTCAATTCCGCATCCCCATAGGCGTTATCGGTGAATTGGGCGGCCGTACCCGCGCCCCGTTCGACCAAAACCCGCGCCCCGAGCCCCTTCAGCTTGCCCGCGATCTCGGGAGTGAGCGCCACTCGGGTTTCATTGGCAGCAGTCTCCTTCAGGACGCCCACGACGACAGGCATGCGGTATTTCTCCCCCTCAAAACATTGAATTATGGCACAAGGGTCGTCTATCTTTAGTATGACATGAGTAGGATGATCCGAGACAACATGGGATTGCCCGAACTAAAGGATGACTTGACCGTGGCCGTCACGGGGTATCCCCTTTCGCAGCAGATTCTGCGTACCGATGTTTCCGGGATGCCCCTGGAATGGGTCGATTACAAGGAAGCCGCGCGGCTTTACCACACGGACCAGGTGGCCTACACCTGCGGGACGCTGCTGTACCGGCTGTATGGAGGAACGTGCGCCAAGACGGGCGCGCGCACCATCGTCGATGTCAATTCCATCATCGCCACGCTCGGACATACGGGAAACCCCGGGAATTTGCGGGGCGGCGCCTATACGCCCCCGCTCAACAACCAGACCCTGTTCAAGCGCGATGCGTATCTGTGTCTGTACTGCGGGGCCCGCTTTCCGTACAGTCTCCTGTCGCGCGACCATGTCACGCCCTTCAGCCGCGGAGGCAAGGACACCTGGCGGAATGTCGTGTCGGCCTGCCGCCGATGCAACAACGCCAAGGCGTCGCGCACGCCGGAGCAGGCGGGCATGCAGCTCCTGGCGGTGCCATTCACGCCGACCTACGCGGAATACATCTTCTTGAAGGGGCGCCGGGTGCTCGCGGATCAGATGGAATATCTGGTGGCTCATTTCCCGCGCTCGAGCCCGCTGCACGAACGCATGCAACGCTGGCCGATGTGACCGGCGCCGCTCTCGGCCGGGTGGCATTGGACGGTGTCGTCATCGGCGCCACGGCGCCGAGCCCGGATGCGCTCCCCCGCGCGGGCATCGTTTACCATATCGATGCGAGCTACTTCATCTTTCGGGCCTACCACTCCATGCCGCCCGACATGGTGGATGGGGATGGCAACGCGACGCACGCGCTCTACGGCTTCGCCCGCTTCCTGTCCGACTTCCTGGAGAGCGTGCGGCCCGAGCGGATCGCCGTCGCCTTCGACGAGAGCCTGCGCGGACAGGCGTCGTTCCGATGCGGTATTTTCCCCGCCTACAAGGCGAATCGCGAGCTGCCGCCGGCCGATCTGAAGCGCCAGTTCGCGCTATGCCGGGAATTTTGCCGTCATCTGGGCGTTGCGGAGTTCGCGAGTTCCGAATACGAGGCGGATGACATCATCGGTACGCTCGTGGCGCGCGCGCGCGCAGCGGGACTCACCAACGTGGTGGTGTCGCGCGACAAGGATCTGTCCCAGCTCATTCGCCGCGGGGACGTGTATTGGGATTACACCGGCAATGCCCGCTATCACTACCAGGACATCGGCGCGCGCTTCGGCGCGGCGCCCGAGTCGATCGCGGACTTTCTGGCGTTGACGGGTGATGCGGTGGACAACATTCCCGGGGTGCCGGGCGTCGGCAAGAAAACCGCTGCGGAGCTGTTCGCTCATTTCGGCTCCCTCGATGAGCTCTACGCCAACCTCGAGCGCATCGCGACCCTCAAGCTGCGCGGCGCCGCGACCCTCGCAGCGAAGCTCCTTGCGCACAAGGAGGCGGCCTACCTGGCCAGGCGGCTCACGGGCATCGTCTGCGACATGCCGCTTCGGGCGACTACCGAGGATTTGAGGCGGGGGAACCCCGACGGTGCGGCTCTGCATGCGTTTTTCGATGCCCACGGCTTCGGCAACATCCTGCGCCAGCAGGCGCGGCGCATCCTCAGCGGACAACCGCGCTGACGCCGCGGTGGCGCCCGGCGGCCGCATCAAACGAAGGAACAGGGGACTCACATGGCAATGCTGATCCTAGGTCTCGCGATCTTTCTCGGGGTGCACTCGATCGCGTTCGCGTCGCCCGGCCTTCGGGCACGCGCCGTCGCCAAGCTCGGCGAAGGCGGATGGAAGGGGCTGTACGCGGTCGTAGCGATCATAGGGTTCGTGCTGCTGGTGCGCGGCTTCGCGGAGGCGCGCGAGTCTTCGGTGATGCTCTATACGCCGCCCGGCTGGATGCGCCATGTCACTTTCCTGCTCATGCTGCCGGTCTTTCCGCTGCTCCTCGCGGCGTATTTCCCCGGCCGCATCAAGACGGCGACGAAGCACCCGATGCTGGCCGCGGTTAAATTCTGGGCGCTCGCGCACCTGCTCTCGAACGGCAGCCTGGCGGACGTGCTGCTGTTCGGCGGATTTCTGGCCTGGGCGGTGCTCGATCGAATCTCCCTCAAGCGCAGGCCGGCGCAACGAATTGCCACCGCGGCTGCGCGGCCGTTCAACGACGTACTGGCCGTGGTGGTGGGTCTTGGGCTCTATGTGTTGTTCATCGCATGGGCGCACGTGCGGCTGTTCGGAGTTTCGCCGCTTGGGTAGCGTTGAGCTGCCGACCTACGCCGACGTTCAAACGGCCGCAGGGCGGTTGAAGGGGCACGCCCACCGCACACCGATACTGACCTCGCACGGCCTGGACGAGGCGCTGGGCGCCTCCGTGTTTTTCAAATGCGAGAATTTCCAGCGAGTGGGCGCATTCAAATTTCGGGGCGCGTTCAATGCGCTGTCCTGCCTGCCCCGTGAATCGCGCGCCCGTGGGGTGATTGCGTTCTCCTCGGGCAATCACGCGCAAGCCGTGGCGCTCGCGGGGCGCATGCTCGGCATCGAGGCCACCATCGTCATGCCCGCGGACGCGCCGGCCTCCAAACTCGCGGCGACGCGCGCGTATGGCGGCCGCGTCGTCATTTATGATCGGTATCGGGAAAACCGCCAGGAAATCGCCGACGCGCTCGCGCGAAAGACCGGCGCACCGATCATTCCGCCCTACGATCATGCCGATATCGTCGCGGGACAAGGGACGGCCGCCGCCGAGCTTCTCGAGGAAGTCGGTCCGCTCGACAGCCTGTTCGTCTGTCTGGGTGGCGGCGGCCTGCTTGCCGGCTCGCTGCTGGCGGCGAGAGCGCTCGCGCCTGCCTGCAAGGTATACGGAGTCGAGCCGGAGGCCGGCAACGACGGCCAACGGTCCCTACGCCAGGGAGCGATCGTGAGCATCGAAGTCCCGAAGACCATCGCCGACGGCGCCCAGACGCAAAGCCTGGGGAAGGTCCCCTTCGAGATCATTCGGCGCGACGCAGCGGACATTTTCACCGCGACCGACTCCGAGCTCGTCGAGTGCATGCGCCTGCTCGCCAATCGCCTGAAGATCGTGGTCGAACCGACGGGGTGTCTTGGCATTGCGGCGCTCCGAGGCCGTGGCGCGGAGTTCTGCGGGCAGCGGGTCGGCGTGATCCTCAGTGGAGGCAATGTCGATGCCGAGCGCTACGGAGCGCTGCTTTGCGGCGCGGGCCGATGACGTCGCGAGAACGCGACCGCGAGTGGGTGCCACCGCGATGAATCGGGGACCGCGAGCCAACCGGTCGTCGAGACCGCCGGCAAACCAATCCGATCCAGCGGATATGTTTGATGCGGTAGTGGCCACCTTCACCGGTGATCGCCGCGTCATCCGCGGCGTTGGCAAAGGCTTCGGATCCGGCGCGCTCAAGGTCGACGGAAAGATTTTCGCAATGATTTCGTCCAAAGGGGAATTTGTCGTCAAGCTGCCGGCGCACCGCGTGGATGAACTCGTTCGCGATGGAACGGGTCGGCAATTTGATGCAGGGCGTGGAAAAAAAATGAAAGAATGGCTGGCACTCAATGGCAAATCGGAAATCTGGACCGAACTTGCGAGGGAAGCACGCCAATTCGTTGGAGATCGATGATCGCCCACGAAGTGGCGCTCATTACCCGCCAAATGCCTGCCAAGCGACCGACAAGTCCGCAATCAAGTCCTCTGCCGCCTCCAACCCGACGTTGAAGCGGACGAGGCGGTGTGCCGGCACGGAAGTCGTTCGCTCCAGCGTCTCATAGCGCATTACGAGACTCGTCACTCCTCCCCAGCTGAATCCCAGTTTGAAGGCGAACCCCTAACGTCTGGAGGCCGCGCAGCGCCAGGCCGCAATCGTCAGGCGAGACTCCCATTCCAAGACGCTGATGCACATCGCCTAGTTGGCGGTAAAGTTCGTCATCTTGTACGGTCACCGAGCCCAACAATAAATCGCTGTGGCCGCCGATATACTTGGTGAGCGCTTGCATCGTCACGTCGACGCCGTGAGCAAAGGCGTCAAACAAAACACCCGCCGAATAGGTGTTGTCGAGCGCCGAGACGATGTGCCGGCAGCGCGCAACCCGGGTGATCGACGGGACGTCTTGAATTTCCATCGTGATCGATCCCGGACTCTCGCACCAAATAAGCTGTGTATTTTTCCGGCAGCGCGCCTCGAGGCTCTCACCTTCCGACGGGGCATAGAACTCCGCTTCGACACCCAGGCGGCCCAGTAGCCGCGTGGCGAGGTCGCGGTTCGGTCCCCAGCACCCGGCCTCTAGGCCCGAGCCTGACTGAACAGCTTGGTGATCTCCCGATTGAAGGCGGGGAGGTCGTCGGGTTTGCGGCTGGTCACGAGATTGCCGTCCACCACCACCTCTTCGT
>Ga0182012_10000623_pt1 | contig 39262 bp, 65 predicted proteins | sample 612S2SmetaG_FD_120486 | JGI IMG/M metagenome (GOLD analysis project Ga0182012, IMG submission 120486) | Permafrost microbial communities from Stordalen Mire, Sweden - 612S2S metaG | ecosystem: Environmental > Terrestrial > Soil > Wetlands > Permafrost | place: Sweden: Stordalen | collected...
CCGGCTCCTCCTGCTCCTACTGTATAAGAATAAGAAGACCCAATTGAAGAGTAAAATTTTCTTTGATATGAGCCGCTACCACCACCTCCAGCGGCAGCTACAGATGAAGCAGCAGCTGCTACTGCGCCGCCGCCTCCTCCACCAGCCGTTATTTCAACCAAAATAGCAACAGTTCCAGCGGTTGGTGTATAAGTTCCACTTGCAGCGGTAGTAAAAATTTGAAATCCAGTTAATGTAAGTCCCGAAGAAGAAGGAGTAGCCCAAGTGCCATCGCCACGCCAGAATGTGGTGCTGCTAGCCGATGTTCCACTATTTAGATGTGTAACTGCCAAATTGCCCGTTACTCCAGTTGCTAAAGGCAAGCCTGTGCAGTTCGTGAGTAAATTGTTAATTCCATTATTAGTGGCCATGTAATTTCCTTATACAACCGTTAAGTTGCCCTGGCTACTAACTACAGACCAAATTGTATTCGCTGTTAGACAACGAAGTCTAATGGCATCATATTGCAAAGTGCTACTTATTGTACCTGTCGCACCTAAGGTTGTTGCCAATGATCCAAAATGAATTTGTTGTCCTGATGCCTGTGCAATGGTGAATAACCCAGCCGCTTTCCCATTAATCTCAACATAATCGCCAATGGCTGAAGTTGTTGGTAATGTAAATGTGACTAATGTAGCACCATCATCGGAGGTATACCCTGTATTGGTAGCCATCGTGACCGAGGCGCCAGTTTCATCTACCCAGGTTCCAGTGCCATTTGCACTGATAGTTATAGAGCCTGCGCCATTGGTGACTGTAACACCTGTTCCAGCAGTCAAAGTGGCTGCTACGGGATTATTGCCAGCAGAACCTATAAATGTTTGACCATTTACGGTTAATACAGGGGTATTTGTTGAGTTATTAGTAGCCATTTTAAACAATCCTTGTTCTTGTTAGTTTATTTTTTCTAAACAATTGTTAAATTTCCCATGGATGCAAAACTTACCCATGTACTGTTAGCAACACTACAGACTATTGAAATGCTGTCATTTGCTCGGAACGATGAAATACTACCAGTCGCCCCAATCGTTGAGGTTACATCACCTACAGTTATTGATTGCCCTGCATTCTGAACTATATTCCAACTTGTTGAGGTTCCACCAACTATTTGCAATACTGTACCGACAGCAGCAATCGTAGGCAGTGTGAACGCCACATTTGAGCCTGTGTTATTTGCAATATAACTGCTACCAGGGACAAGATTTGCAGCGGCAGCAGTAACAACAACCCAACTTGGAATAATCACGGTTCCGGCTGTAAGGATGTTAAATTGCTGGAATGTAATATCTGTAGTACCGATAACAAATGGGCCTGCTGCTGTTTCTTGGAAAGTTAATCCATGTAATGTATTTCCTGCCTGAATCATAATAATCTGGCCTTGAATCACTTGGGCTGAATTATCATAATCAGTTGTTCTAGTAAGTACCCATGGAATAAGCGAAGTTCCCACATTGGTAACGCTATAAACGCCATTTTGAGCAGAATTAGTCTGTTGCCATACCAGTACACGTTGTCCTACTTGCAAATTAATCCCATCGATAATTAGCAAACCAAAAGTGGAATTATTAGTAAGAGTCGCTCCAAATCCTGCTGTTCCATTATTATATGTTGCTGTTAATGGTGTTGTTGTTGCCACATAAGCCGCTGCAATCGTTCTAATACCCACTGCATTAAAATAGAAATCAAAGACATCACTGCGAATATATTTTTTTGTGGTACCTGTGGCAGCTTGGCTTGTATCATTGACATCCGTTGCTGGAATTAAATCGGTTGCATCAGGAACGCCGGTTTGTAATTGACTAATTGGATTAACTATAGTGACCATAATTAACCCCTAATCAACGTTGGTGTATGTATTAGCTACATAGTATTTGACACATAATGTCGAACCACCAGTATCAGCAGTTATGAAGCTTAATGTCTGGCCTGCTTTGACATAACGAGTTAATCCAATGACAGGGATTATTTCCATTGTTGTAGCAGCTAAAGAACCAGAAGGCACGACGGCTGTGGTAATACCATCAAAGTAAACTGTTTTAGCATCCTGAACAGTCATCACAGCGAGCCAATATTTATAATTGCTTGGAACAGTTATATGTTGCTCGGTACTCGCAGCTAATAAGCCAGAAAATCCATCCAAAGCACAGGGTAACGCCGAATTTGTATCGATAATTGCACCAGATGCATCACGAGCGGCTAAAAATTGTGTTGACATACTATATCCTTATAATTTGTATCTTTATTTACCTAATCGAACATCAACTACATAATGATAATTAAAATACCCGTACCAATTCGTGCCTATCCCTGCTAATGGCGAGAAAGCCTGTACAAATGTTGACGTACTAGAAATATAAGTAACAACCTTTGTTCCAGTTGACGTGAATGTAAAATTAGATGATAAAATATCAGCAGGTGCAAAAGATGCTCCGCCGCCATTAAAACCCACGCATTGTAATGAATTTATAAGTCCAGATGGTGAATATAATGTCAAATCTGTACTTCCTACATTCGCACGCTTTTCTGTATCAAATATAATTTGTAAGTTTTGAGCGTAAACAGTTAAATTAGGTGAAGAGGCAACACTTAAAGTTAGTTGCTGGCGTTGTCCTGTAGCTGTCACAGCACCAGCCAGTATTCCCACATCATAAGAATCTTCATAGTAAAATTGGCATTCATTTAACGTGGCATCAAAGGTTTTAGGAGGTGTCGCTATTGCAAAGCGGTTGGGTACTAATGAACAGGAATTAAATATTACAGAATCGGCAGTACCAGTGCTTTGCATATTGGATACGGTGTATATAACAACACCAACTGTTTGTACCCCAGTGGTTGCCGCAGGTAATATAAAGTTATTAAAAGCATAATTTGCGTAGGTTGAACCCAGTGTATAAACAGGATCGTTTTCAGGAGCAATAGGGGGAATAGCAGTCCATCCCGCAGCAAAAACAGGGTCTTGTCCTGCTGTCCATGATGCAATAGGGTCGACTTGTGAAATCGTATTAGGCAGTGCAGGGTTTGATATTACACGCATCTTTACTTTTACCTGCGTACTATTGACCGTGCTTATTCTTGCGTTCAGTAACGATGATACGATTGATGACCAATAAACATGAAATGTATTGGGATCGACGTACTGAATTAAAGCAAATTGGTTATTGGCAGTTAGTGCTTTTACTTGTAAATTAAAATTATCAGCAGTAGCAGCGCGTCCTGTTTGAACATTACTTCCTGTAGTACTTGCGACATAGGCTTGTTGTATCAATATGGTCTGATCAGCTACATAGGCATTCACAGTTTGAGTTGTTAGTGTATTGGAATTGAACTGAAATGGATTTAAGCCAAAATCCCATCCTGTTAATATCGTATCTTTAGGCTGAAATAGTATTGAATTGTAAAAATAGTGGAACAAATGATCGAGTTCGCGCTGTGGTGTTTGTTCAATAAAATTGGTTGTAGAATTGACATTAGGAACTTCGACAAGTTGTACGCTTGTGAGTTGTATATGTGCGCCAGGATTGAACGTAAAAACAATATCAACATAACCTACGGTACTACTATCTGTATTTATTACCCCATCAATTGCAGCAGTTCCAGTGTATTCAGAATATCCAGTTGCAGGAATTACTACATCAACCAATACATAACTTACCGCCGGCCCTGAAAGGATAGAGGGTACAAAACTCATAGTTATTTGGTGGGTAGCCCCATCTTGAGATTCAGCTACGAAAGAACCATTTGCAAAACCGTCATAGAACAGCCTAGGAGCGTTTGTGAGACGTTGCCTTAAAGAGATGCTAGTTACTGAAGCGGACGTGATATCGAGCAAATATGAAGGATTTGAAGGTATAACACTATTACCTGCTGTAGCAATCTGCTGAACCGTTACAGTTCCGGTACCTGAAGTGACAACAACCCAGTCAGGTGCGATTTCCGTAATGATATTCGATCCAGTCACGCTAAACGTATAACCAGGCGATGCTGTATTAGGATTAAAACTAACTTGAGAGAACTGTGGATTTGATATTAAATTCTCTGTGATATTAGCTTCAGCGGCTGACACTGCCGTTACATTAGGCCAAGCATCCCGTGTAAATTGTAAAACACCAGCCGAACTGTAAACTGTTATGTAGTATAAATCGATAGTTCCATCGGAGTCATCTGGTGTGCCATTGTAAGGGAAAAAATAAGGGACAATATCGTTGCCATTCTCATCGATAAATGTACCGACTGAGGATAACTGCATTGGATCTGGTAAGACATTATAGACATAGGTATTATTTGGTCCTGCTGATAATTGATAGACAGGTTTAAGAACAGTGTGATCGTTGTCTTCGTAGAATGTGACAATACCTGCAGACAAAGGGAAGCCAGTATCTTTATCGACAAAATAATCTTGCAAAGGTGGCACTTGAACGAATCTTGGATCTAAACTCGGCATTATCGTCCCTGATAATACAACGTTGATGGATTATTATACTATGCTGTTGTTGCAAACCCTAGCATTCTTCTAATTCATATAATCCCGCGATCTCTTTCATCATCACTTCTGGATTTTCTAGCTTAAATTTTATTAGTTGACGTTGTTCTTGGGTTGCCTTTTCTGAAATCCAAAGAACCTTTTCTTTATGTTTTAGAATAAGAGATGTTTTACTGTATGACACAATGTCGCGGTTGGTCATATTTTTGTGACACAATGTCGCGGTTGATAGATTATTGACCTGCTTTGGTTTTGTTCTATTTGTCACGGTTGTTAAAATTTTATCCAAAATAGTTCCGCGACTAAAGCGCCTATTTTTTCCTAAACCATGTCTTTTAATTAATCGAAAATTTTCTAACTTATCTAAACATCTAAAAATTGTACGCTTATCTAATCCAGTTAATTCAGCCATTTTTATTGCTGAATAAGGAAATGGTTTGTCATTTCTTATTAGAAATCCTAATAATCTTTGAAATACTGATCGTTGACTTGAGGATAGAGTTAAACGTTGATATGCTTTTTGATAAACCTGATGATTATAAGACTTTGCTTTTTTAATGCTCATTTGGTAGACTATTCCGGTCATTTAGTTGTGATAAGCCGAACGGGTTCGTACCCCATATGTTCGGCTTTGTTTTTTGTATTATACCCTTTCCTTTTGAATCTACTATTAATAAATTATGCTTGTTTTTTGTCCATTCTATGGTATAATGTATAATAAATAATCACGAGCTTATTATGGAAACTGATAATAAAACATTAGAACAACACATCGAGCATGAAGTTCAAATAAGAGTATTAAACTTTAAGCATGACGATCTCTATAAGAAAGTAGAGCAGTTGGATTCTAAAATAGAATCACGATTTTTAATGCTTGGTGGACTTATTATCACTTCCAGTATTCTTCCTGTTGTTTTACATTCTTTAAAATTAGTTTAGGAGGATTTATGGCTACTAAAAATACAGTCGAATTTCCAAACAGTCTTGAAAGTAGAGTTTTATTACTAGAGCACATTGCTGGGGATATTAATAAGTCATTGGATAGAATTGAGAAACGATTTGATAAGATAGATGCGAGATTTGATAAGATTGACGAAAAATTCGATAAAATGGATGAAAGAATGCGATCTGACTTTCGATGGTTAGTAACTATTTTTGGAAGTCTTATGTTAGGACTTATGGGCATTATGGCCCATGGGTTTCATTGGTTTTAGTTTAGGAGTTAATTATGTTTATTATTAATTTGTTTATTGATTTTGTCATTGTAATGATAGTATGTGGTTTTTTTCATAATTTGTGCAACCCTGCTAAAAAATAACTACATAAAGTTTCTTATTTTTCTTCTCAACGCCTCGCCTCCGCCAAGACCCAATACACCTAGTCCTATTTTTCCTGCTGCATAGTACTGCTGTTTATTGGCCTCTTTCATTCCCGACTCAAGTTTTTTAAGGTCTGATTCTGCTTTTCTAAGATTAGCTGAAGATTTTAACTTCTGTTTATAAGTTGCGTCTTTTTTATCACTAATTGCTCGTTGACGTTTTATATATTCTTTTTTATCACGAATTTCTTCAGATAATTTTTCACGTTCTTTGATGGCATCTTTTCGTTTGGCTTCTTGCTCACGATAATGTTTATCTGATTCTTCTATACGCTTTGATTCTGTGTCTAGGGTTTTTTTCTGCTCTTTAGCCTGTTCTAAACCATGCTCAGCCTGTTGACGTTCATAATTTGACCTATGATGTCTTGAAACTGTTTCTCTAAATTCTGGCGCATGTTCTAAAAATCTCTCTGTGCCCTCATTCCACTCATGAATAGCTTCTGGTTTTTTATTGGCGTAGCGTTCGGCTAGAGCAAGACGTGTTAACTCAGGGTTGCTTTTAACCACTTCATTTAAGATATGCGTTCCTGTAACCTTATTTGGATTGCCACGTTTAACATGAGGATATTTGCCAAGTTTGCCTATAATGTCAGACCCTGCATCGCCCTTAAGAAGTGCCCTATAAAAATCACTTCCGTATAATGGCGCAAATTCAGTGGAATAACGTTTATTTAATGCGTGTAATTCCTTAAGATTCTCATTCCCCAAATGCTTATCTATATAGTCTTCCATTTTAATAGCATCGGCATCGAGCTTATCGGCTTTGGCAATTCTTTCTTTAAAGACAATATCATTTTCTCCGTATGCGCTCATGCGGGTTTCATGAGCTATACGTCTAGTTGTTCTATAGAGAGAAACAAATTTATCCGCTGGTACATCAACACCTGGCGAACCTTCTTTTAATTCAGTAACAAGTTTGCTTAATTCAGGTGAACTAACTTCACCATTGTTTATTTTAGTTTCAATGTCTCCAATAATATCATTGGAGGTACGCGTGGAAGGCAATTTTACATCTTTACCTTTTAAGCCCTCTTCATATGTTTTATAACCGTGCCCAATATCAGCTTGACGCTTTTCTAGTATAGGATTTATCTCCTGCGCAAACCGCTTGGCATGTTCTTGTCCCGGTTTATAGTAATTTTCTAGTGCTTTAACTTCTTCAGCCTCTTTTGCATGAGCATTTTCTAATTTTGACTCAGCTTCAGGTATTAAATGCTCTCCTTGAGCTCCAGGTAATAGGTTTTCTGTTTGCTCAGATTTTATTGCAGCGCTGGGTTCTAGCTCATTGAATCGCTGTTCAGCCTTGTAAACATCATTACCCAACGCTTCTGGACTATTTTTCTTATATAATTCTTGCAGGAATGATTTTAATGTATTCTGTTCTTCTTCTATTTGAGCATGCTCGGCTTCTGCTGATTCATTAGTTCCGCGCATTTCTTCAGTTGCAGCACGTTGTTCATTTAAAGGCGCTTCTAATTCCCCTGGAGCGCGTAAATCTTTATAAAGTTTAGATGCAAAATTCTTAGTTCCTTTTGCTCCTGATTTTGCAAGTTCCCAAGCTTTTGGTGCGCCCTTAAATATTCCACCTAATCCTGCGGTAGTAGCAGCCCATGTTAAGGCTTCTCTGGCACGTTCTTTTAAATCACCAGGTGAGAGAGTAGCGCCAGCTACCGCAGCCCCAACTAATCCTGAAATAGCTGCTGGTAAAACAGCTTCAGCAGTCGCGGCAAAAGGAACTGCTAATGCGCCATATGTTCCTATATTTCCGGCGGCACGACCAAATGACTGCCCAAAAGATTTAGAAGGTTCATTCTCTGGAACCTTAACACCTTTACTTCCAAATATTTCAGATAGTCCTGAATAACTATTTGCTAATGCCCTAGGTGTTGATTCTGCCACACCTTCGGAATAGGATTCTGGAAATCCTGCCGACGTACCGAGCTGTTTACCAGTATTTGATATACTATTAAAAGAGCCTTTAGATATAACATGTTTTAGAAAATCGCCAATCGATTTAAATTCAGGCTCAGGTTCTAATTTCTTAATCTTAGCGTCTAAATCCTCATCAGATAAAGTTGAGAAATCTTTCTTAGAAGATGCTCCAGCGGTAATAAGCTTATCAAGTTCTTCGTCACTCAATGTAGAATAATCTCGTTTAGCTTTCATTTATTGAGGTTCCTTCTTCGAGCTTGTTCAGCTTTTAGTGCTTCTAAATCATCTTCTGTTACTTGATTATTTTGTAATTTGTCTTTAATTTTATAATTAAGTCTTGCAGCATTTGCACGTCGTCCTGCTTCTTGTAATTTTTCACCAATTTTATGTTCTACAGCAGTCCACGTTTCTTCATCAACAAGTGGCCTTAGAATTTTTATATCTGTCATGGCTTTTGTTGTCATGTCTCTAAGCGCTGGAACAGTGGCTCTAGCATTGGCTACTAATAAACGAAGGCCGGATAATTCTGGACTTAAACCACGGGCTGCTAGAAAATCAATTTGTTGTTGTTTGTTTTTTCCTTGCAATGCATCTTTTACTTGCGCTGGACTAAATCCAAAAACTGTTCTCGAATATGGCCCAAGCGCTTCCGCTATAAAGTTCTCCATATAATCCAATTCCGCTAATGATGCTTTTTGTTGGTTTACTTTTGTTCTATCGGCCGGTGTATTAATGGCAATGGGTTCAGGAGGATTTTTTGGATCAAAACCTTTTTCTTTCAACAAATCATCGACAGATTCACCTTCAGATAATCTTCTATTAGCCTCATTAGTATTATACCCAGCTCCAGCAAGTTGGCCCAAATCATTTATTTTGGCATCATTAGGCTCTTTCATCCAAGCATAACCTTTTTCTTGTTTTGCTCGTAATCTATCACGTGATTCAGCAGAATTTTCTAATACTTTTTGATGAGCAGCTTTTGCATCTAACATTTTTTGATATTGTTGTACTTCAGGTGTATCGCCCTCTTTCATTCTTTTTTGATTTAACCAGTTCTGTGTTGCAACATCGCCACTTGGTTTAACTTCAGTAGCTTGTTTTTCACCAGATAATTTTCTGATTAATGATTTCCTATAAAGGTCAACAAAATTTGGTTCAGCTTGTTGAGCTGGTTGTTTTCCAAAATTAATTGGCTCAACATAATTGCCGGTTTCATTTGGCTGTCTTGACGGTTCAGCTTGTTGAGCTGGTTGTTTTCCAAAATTAATTGGCTCAACATAATTGCCGGTTTCATTTGGCTGTCTTGACGGCTCAGTTTCATTCGCTGCATTGGTTTCAGGAGTTGAGGTATTGCCCATTCCTAGTAATTCTGGATTTGATTGTAATAAAGCTAATGCTCGTAGTTCAGGGGGTAGATTAGGCAATCGTAAAGCAGGATTTTTTTTATAAATAGCCTCTAATGCTGCTGCTTGCTGGTTTTGTCGGTTTAATGTATTAGTTGATGCCCCAAGATGCGACGTGTTAGCACGCTTATTTTGTAAATCAGCCAATGTGATATCACGCGCAAACTCAGCTTTAGGTGCATTAATCTTATTCTCAAGCTGCAGCTTAAGCAGGTTCTCAGCTAATGTTTTGGGCGTATAGGCCGCTTTGCCAGTCTCTTGAAAAGCCTTTAGTCCTTTGACGAAGGAATCCATGAAACTGCCTCTGCCTGTTGCACCTTCTGCTGATAATTGAAAGGGAACCTGTGGTAAGTTGATAGCCATAATTTATCCTTACATGAATAACCAAGGAGCTGCACTGGAAAGACCACTAAATAAATCTGACCAGTTATTAGCTTTACCTTTGTTTTCACCTTCTTCACCTGCATAGCCATATTGCGCTTTCTGTCCAGTTACATTCCCAAGGATGTCGGCATATTTCTGACCAGCTTCATTTCCACGATTTACTATACCTTCCTGACCGGTTAGACCTGTATTCATTATTCCAAGTATATGATTCATATAATCCATAAAATCTTGGTCTGCATAGCCCTCAGCAACTTTAGTAGCGTTTTCTTGATGGAAGGGGGTACCCAAAGTACCACCTTGTGCTGACGCGTTACTAGCAGCTCCTAAACCCTGTTTAAGCTTGAATTGGTAACCAGGTGATTCTTTATACCCTTCGCCTAATTTATTAAATGTTTCACCAGGATTGTTTGCTAATTGCTGATACAAAGCTTGTTGATTAGGTGCTGTATATTGGCCACGGTTAATTGCATCTTGATAATATGGATTTGTTTGGCCTGGTATTTGGTCTAAATAATTGTTGGCCTCAGTAGCAGGATTTTTTCCTTTACCAAGACCAAACAATCCAGCTATTCCTGATAAACCCGATCCTATTCCGCCAGCAATACCAAGATTCTTAAATATAGTGTTGTAATCAAAATTGTTTGTAGCCATAATTTTCTCACATCCTGTGATAGCTCTATTATATCGGTTATTAAGTTAATGTAACAGTTTTGAACAATGGTGGTGTTGTTGGGTATGTATTGTCATTACGTACCGCTATGACAACTTTATCTTGCGTATAATCACTGGGATGTTGCGAATAAAGGATGGTTCCCAACTGGCAAGTATAATAGCCCTGTTCATTTTGGTTATTCTGTATAATCGTTATATTCGAAGGAGACTGTGTTGGTGGTACTAGACCTTCGGGGCCTGCATTATTACGCAACTCCTGGATTAACTGATCCATAAATACTTGTTCAGTAGGTGTTCGCATTTTGTTGTCATCGACTACTGGCGATAGAGCGGGTAGATTAGGTATGTTCACTGATATATCTCCGCTACTCCGTCAAATAATACAAACCTGCCAAAACCCCAACATTGAATCATAATCGATGAATCATTAGCTATTCCAAGACGCAAATAATTAAACAACGATTTTCTATTACCTGTTGGATTCATATTGCGCCGTAATTGATTGCCCCAGTTGACCCCGCCATCTCTTGATATAGATAAATCTATGGCTTCCGATGCTAGTTGAAACTCATTGATGCCGCGATTCGCCTTTTGTTCTAAGCCAATCGGAATAAAGTTTTCTGTACCAATAATATTGCCGTCCTCACTACCTAGCGCGATCGGGTCTCCACTATAAAAGAATTTGGTTTGTATGGCATTGGGTTGTCCATTTTCCACCATAAAAGAGAGCGATTTGATAATATAATACCGCTGTGATGGTAATCGTAATGGAGGGCAAATTCTTATACGTGGTATTTGCCTAATATCATCGGCTGCATATTGGTAATTAGTATATTGGGTGCCAAATTCATATAAATTACCATCATTAAAACTAACGAAATAATACTGATTATTAAAAAATACGACCTTGCGAGCGATATGGTAATTTAGATTTTCATCGCTAACTGTGTAAAACTGGTTTAAATCAAAATCGTAAATATAGGATAGATTGTCAGTCTTAAATGTAAACTGGTAAAATAAATGACCATCTAGTTTGATTAGGAATCCAACGCAATCAGTAGGATCGGTTAGTCCTGAGAATTTAAAGTCTAATCCATCTGTTGAGATTTCTTTAATGCTATTGCCATCCGATACCATGATTACAGGGCCAGATTGCTCATTCGCTGCTAACCATACAGTGTGCTCGCCTAAATCAGCAATGGAGGCGGCATTTAAACAGCCATAATCTACGTTATAGGAATTCTGGCGGTTATAGGGAAATAAAGCTGCTCCTACATCCACCCAAGGTTCAACTACGTTGGAGCCAAACAAGAACAGAAGATTACCTTTACCAGGGAAAGGAACTGCCGCTTGTACCGTATCAGGCTTTGACTGCAAGGAACCTACATGCGATGAATCATTTGGCCAGACCGTACCATCATTAAAAGCTGATAATAACCAAGTTGACGTATTTAAACACGCTAATATAAATCGACCATTTTGGAATGATATGTACCCAGGGGATACATTAAATAAAAACGATGCTGTAAGCGAAAGTCCTGTAACAGTAGTGACAATATTTGTATTGTAATCGTAAACATAAATATTAACGCCATCTGTAATCGCTATTTGTCCGCCATTATTTTCAGCAATATAGACTTCACCATTCGTAGTTGCAATTGATAACAAAAACATTGTTCCTAATACTGACGATATTCTGTAAATAGCATCGCCCACTACAGCAATCATGATATTAGCGCGTGTACTAGAATATAATCCTCGGCCTACACCAGCAGGATTAAGTGTGATTTTATTAATGTAACCTGCATAATCTACGAGCGCACCATCGCTTATAATCATGTTATAGGTTTGTTCTTGCGATATCTTAGGATAGCGTCCGAATTTTGTACCGCCAACGATAGTTAATGGTATAGGTTCAATATTCTGTTTTGCATAAGGTGCTACCATACCAATCCTTGGTGTAAATATTATACAATATGCTAAAAAGGAAACCAACCGACGCTGAGGTTGACTGTTTGCCAATCCAATGGCGGCGCTCCTGAAAAGTACGTTTGCTGCCTAATTGACAAGTCAGGTGGTGATACATCCATCAGTTTCTTACGAATTTCTTCATATTTCTTTTGAGCCTGGTCTGGGAATGTAGCGCCCCAATCTGAACAGATATATTCAGCAAGCGCATAACGTAAATATTCCAGATAATATAAATCATACGTCTCTGACATATCGGTATTAAGCGCGACTTCTGTAAGTGCAAATTTTCCGTTTAACTTCATCTGATATACAGCGCCAGGTAGGAAATAGAAATACAAATTCATACCACCAAGCAGACGCTCAGCTCTAAAACTAAAGGGTAGATTTGCGATGCCATCTACACGAGGCGTACCGAAATAATCAAATCGAGTCATATCGGTCATTGAGTATCTAACCGTACCGATATTGAATGTCAGTGTATCAACATAGAGCAAATTAGGAATGTAGTACAATTCCTGGTTAGCAACGGTGTCAAATTCATAGTAAGTAAAATAAGGGATTAATCGTAAATCAGTATTCTTGAAATCTAGCAATGCGTTAAGCAAAAATAACCCATCACTTATTTGGTCAGCATTTGGAGTCTGCAAATCACGGGCTACAATTTGCGATAGGTAAAGCGCTCTTGTAATAAGCGTTTGCGCTGTATAGGCCATGATTGCAAATCCTTATGCAATTTGTATAGTTTTATAATGATAGACAGGATGAAGTTATAAAGCTGTCTATCATTATCATTTAAGTACTACTGTGCTAACTACAAATCGAACTGATAACCAGCAACATTAATAGCTACTGCATCCGATGCATTCGCTTCTTTATAGTTAATAACAGGTGAGGCAACAGTTGAAATTACAACAGTTTGCGCCATTAACAAACTATTAGAAGTCACCGCAATAGCAGCAACTTGACCTGTGATTGTAATCGCATCACCTGTGGCATTTCCTGGTTGCATTTTCAGCGTATTGCCAGCAGTAGCAGGTACATAGGAGGTTGAAATCCAAACTGGTCTTTCAACTGATGCAGGAACTAATGTTATTAAATTAACATTAGTATAAGTTGTTCCATGACCTGCTGTGATAGCAGTTGCTTGAGGCGCATCGTAGAAAAATGTTCTTGCGGAACCAATACCTGCTGTCCAGTAACCCAATAAGAAATGCGAACTTGCATCCGTTGTTACATACCCTATTTTACCAAATACACTATAACCAAACGGCAATAATGGTGTAGTTTGGTTAAGGGATATCATGCAACCACTTAAATTTGAAGTAACGGGATCGCCAACTAAATACACGGCATAAACCTTGCTAGCACCTAGGGTACCGGTATCTAAACCATTAAGACCTGTAGTGGTCGCATCAATTACAGCAGCCGTTAATAAGTCAATTTGGAAAGTCTGAGTGCTATCAATCATTGTTCCAGTAGCAATATCAAGTTTTGTATTAGGAGTTGTTGCATCATTGCTAATGCCAAGACCATTAATGTAGAAAAATGGTATTTGGCCATATTGTTTGTAAGCTTGTGGGATTGTCATAATAATCGTCCTATAATCCGTTATTTATTAGTATAAAACGCCCTGTTTCCAGGGCATCTGAACTACAAAGGAAAGCACATACGCATTGCATTCTCAGCCACCATGGTGCTACCCCAAATTGAGTCACGTACATAGGCACGGTTGTTTAACCCGAATTGAGAACCCCAATAATGTCTGATTGATGCACCTGAATCTTCATCACGCATATTAACTGTGGTGAAAGGTGATTCATCAGGCAATGTAGGCATAGCTAAATAGAACTGATTACCAGACATCATGCAACCTGCCAAGTGACTAGGAACAGGTGTTACTGTCATGCCCGCTTGGATTACGTTGTTAATGTTTTGGTTTTGGTTTTGTGCTGACACTAATCCAACCCCATTAATAGTCTGAATAGTTACAGTAACCGTTCCACCTACAGTAGCCGCATTTGCAATTGCTCTAAATTGTACCGGCTGACTTGAAGGCACATGACCGATAAAGGTTAAAAATCTCATGTTAGGTTGACCGGAAACACCATCATTGAACTGGAATAAATCACCAGACTTAATAGCATTTGCATCAGTACCGCCTGTAGGCTCTGTAAATGTAATCTGAGTTACGTTTTGGCCAGTAGGATCGTTAGTAGATACTACAGTCATCACGTTGTTAGGAGGTGTCGCATTAGCTATAGTTCCAGATACATGTATTGGCAGCAGATTGGACGTATACCACTCAGTACCTGTAAATTTGCCTAATTCCCAGTATTCAGCATCTTCATTATTTCGATCCATAGCGAATTGATTTAAGCCAGTACCGATAATGGCTGGAATTCTATCGACTGGTAATACAGCGCGCATATCATGACGAGCCGCACCAAATGCTTCAAAATTGGCAACCATTTGCGCTAATTGAGTATAACTATTGATAGGTGTTACACCATTACCAAAGAATCTGAATGGGCCTGAATTAACTTGCAACGTACCAAAACCTGCATTTTGTGGATCGTTAATTGTGACACCTGACACAAAGTTCTTTAAAATATCTTGTTCAATCAGTGTGCCCAGTTCTTTCATTGCGGACATACCAAAACGTTCCATGTAGTCCCGAACGTTAAATATGAATTGTTGATCGGTGTAAGCGGCTGAAACGTTAGCTGCTTGTGAGCATATTAATGATTGCAGACGTTGAACTGATGGTTGCTCAGTAATCACAAGTCCAGTATAAGAAATATACCTAGGAGTTGTATCAAATGTAACCGTATCGCCCAAATTTGCTACAAGATCATTGAAATTGCGAAATTTCTTGTTAGTAATGTTAATCGCAACAAATTCGTTTAATAACCATGCAAGCTCAGCCTTTTGGTAAGTTTGCACGTTCTGTAAAATATTTACTGGTGTAGCCATGATATCAATCTCCAAAAATCCAGATAAGGAGATAGACGGGCTATTATCGTTTTATTCCCTGCGCCTAACGCTTTTTAAGCATCTTGCGAAAGTCTTTAACCGACATTGAACCGCTGTCTATTCCGGCAGTTAATGAAGGTTTGATTTGAGACATGGGATCACGAACTTGTGCATCTTGTGCTTTGGCGTCCTCGTTCTGCTTAATCGATTGACTTAATGAAGCCATTGCTTTTCTAGCAGCGTAGGGTTGAGAGACAGACAGATTTAAAAGTTGGTCGAGTTTCGCTGGGTTATCGACTACTTCTTTCATAATATCGCCTGTATTCTCTACAGCATTCGCCATTTCTATAAAAGCGTGCATTCTTGGGTCTTGATAATTAAGCTGATTGAGTTCTGCTTCGAGTCCAGGATATTTTTGTTCAGCAGCCTGCATCTTGCTAACGAATGTGTTAACTAGACTGTCAGTTTTATATTGCTGGATTTGTGCTTGGAGTGCTTCGGGCGCTTGTTCTGCAATCATACGTCGGACTTCATCATGTGATAGACCTGGAACTTGTGGCATCCCGCCTAACCCTTGTGATTGACCCGCTGGTTGTTGCATGGGGGCTTGTGGTGCTTGGGCAATTTCTTGCTGTTGTTGCTGTTGCATCATCGCGTCCTTTCGTCCTTTTTCATAAGCTCGTTCACGTTCCCGCTTGACCACATCCGATACCTGGCGTTGATTAAACTTAGGTACTTGTTCAGGGTCTTCTGGTTCTGCATTACTTGCTTGTGGCTCTCCTAACACCAATTCATCCTGAATCGGCTCATGTTCTCCATTAGTCATTAATCAAATCCTTCTGTTCCTGACTATTGATATCGCGTCACCGTGACACATTCTTTAACGTTAGAACGAGACGGCTATTTTGTCCTCGCATAGCTGCGTGATAATTTACTGTAGTTGTTTGGGTGATTATTTGTCAATGTTTTGGTTTACTGTTCAGTTTTAGGTAGTTTAGGTGGGCTGTTTAGTATGTCCAGCGTTGTGATGGTGTGCGCATGATTTGCAATGTGGATTCATGCTACATACCTTTTAGATTATCCAATGCTTCTGAGTATTTACATTCTATAGCTTTACTGGCTTGTATAATCTCTACATCTTTGATAATTTGTTTAACTTTACGGAGCATATTAATGCTTGTTTTTATATATTCCTCGCTATAACTACTATCCTTTATATCCAACTCTACTAGATTAATAATATCTAAAAGGGTATCGCTGTTAATCATCATTTCTTTTTCTTCTTAGGAATTTTAACACCTGATTTTCTAGCTTCATTCAATGATGCTGCAATGGATTGATTACGCGGATGACCGGCTTTTTCCATCTCTTTAATGTTATGACCTATATTCTTTTTACCTGGCAATAGCGGCATCTCTAGCTCCCTAGTTATCAAATTGCGCACGTATCCTGACTTACCCCATACATAGTCAACAACTGTCATGATGACTGCTCACTTAAGGCAATACCAATATCATATTTTTTTGGATACAAATCGTGCCCACATAACCCAGTTTCTACAGTAGGATAATGGGTGTTTTTTTTTATAATAGGTTGAGTTACTTTGTCCTCTCCTAAAAACCTACCCATGGTTATATTTTTACTCGCCCGTACTTGCGTATTGTCATATGTCCAACACTCGCCAGTCTCATTAATAAACAGTACCCATTGTAGGTTATGCTCAACGCCATTATCAATAACAAGATGAGCTAAGCCCTCACCTTTAGGGCAGCTCATTGGCAATGGTGGATCTAATTGTAATATCATCCCTAGTTCCTCAAGCTACTTGCCTTGACCATTTTTTTAACCAGTTTTTTATCTTCTTTAGTATCCTCATGACGTGACTCCTTTTTAGTTTTTTTAGTGGATAATTTCATCTTAGATTTTGATTTGTCATTCATAAACGCTTTCATAATAAGTCCTTAATATTTAATGGTTCATCTAAGCGCGTCCATTGATTGCTGAAATCTGTACGACGATTTAAATAATATTGCTTATAGTCATTTGGGATCTTATGAATAAGTGACTCTTCAAACTCACGTAATTTCCGGTTAAATTCTGTACTACGATGAATATAACCTGGAAAATTACCGTAGTTATTTGGCTTTGTTGTATTTGTCATCGTTTTTTTTTAGCTATCTTTCGCGCCGTTTCTGCTAGTACTGCTTCTTTTTTTATTATCCTATCGTTGCTATTTGCAGCTTTTGATAGTTTTTTAGCTGGAATCTTACTGCCTTCCTTAACCCCTAACTCGCGGTGCAACTTGCCTTTATTTTTACTAAAGGCTTTTTCCATCCATTTGCCATCATCTTTAGTATCTTTAGCCATGATTAGATTCCCCTATAGGCGCTACAACTGGTGTAACGTTATTGCCGTGTACTTTACTTTCTGCAAATGTTATAAATTTCTTGGCAAGAACTTCTAGTTCACCAATAATTAGCGCTTGTATTTGAGGTTCTTGGGATAATAAATAGGCCTCAAACATGGATATCACTTTGTCACCAAGTACGTTCATAAGCATCAGGTCTCTTCTTGTATATTTTATTACTATTAAGGCGCTTTATGCGCTTTTCTTCAGCAATACCACGCTTCCCTTTTGTATTCTTACTGTACAATAATATAGATAATCTCTCTGTAAATCCTTCTGATTGCATTTTAGGTACATTGATTTTGTCCCTGTTCGCCATGAAATCACCTCGCTTTAGTCCTGTCATATAGGTTCTTCATAATACGTTGTCGCTCCGGAGTGCTTGCGCCTTCCGTAAGTTTATACATTGATTTATGTATCTGCTCATTGTTAAATCCATCACGTTCAAGCTTGGCTATTCCACCTGGCTGTTCAAAATCACGCAGCGTAGGATTGTATTTTGGTTTCGTCATTGTTAGCTCCTACAGTTATAATGTTTACATTTTCAATCACAGTCGCATCGTTCAATGCATTTAAGTATCTTAATAATAGTTTTTTCTCTTTCTGTTCCTGTTTAGACGGGTACCTATCTTTTAATGCATCAAGTCGTTTAATTAGCAGGTCAATTGCTTCATTCTTTGTATAAAATATTGCCGTTTTGTGCAGTAGATACGGGTAATCTTTTACTTTATAGGTGGATCGTGATTTTTTCATTATTACCGTATGAAGTAATTTATATTCAGTATTAGCTACTGCCCACACGGTATCGCCACGTTTAAAGATATATTGTTTTTGTTTGTCCTTATTCTTCATTGGTTATTTCCCTTCTGTTTGTAGCCTTGGCCTCACGCTGCGCCATGCTCATTTCATGGTGCAAGCGTACTGATTCTCGTATAGAGTTATGATGATCCATTTCTTGCGCATGCTCACGTTCCTTGACGGCGGCCATTTTAGCTGCTGAATCTAGCGCATGTGTTTCAAGGCTTGTTTGCGTTTCCTCAAGGCGCACGGCGCTGTCTATTTGAGCCTGGGATACCTTGGCTTCTGCTGTAAGTATCTCGGAATCGGCGCGCTCTTTCTCAATAGCAAGACGTGCGATTTCAAACTGATTTTCTATTTGGTCTTGTTCAATAGTGTGTTGTACTTTTTGCAATTCAGCTTGTGCTCGTACCATTTGTGGCTGTTGCATCGCCATTTGTTGTGCAGCTTGCATTTGCTGTTGCTGTTGTTGTTGCTGAATTTGCTGCCATTGTGGTACCGCTTCTTCTAGCTCGTCGGCTCCGTGTATCGTCAGATTCTTAAGCAATATTGGCAATCCAACTGATGAATTCATGAACTTATTGAACTCTTCTGATACACCCATTAGCGCTATCATTTGGGTTAAAGCTTGGTTTTTCTGTACCTGAAAATTTACACCCGCTTCAATGTTGACGTGTATTGCGCGCTCATCGAAATCAAGATACGGCGCGCCTTCCTGGTTAACTAGCTTTGAATCCTTCTCGCCTTTCTTGTTTACTACAGGGATTGATCGTTTACCGACTATGTACTTGGGCATTAAGTCAGCAAGCATATTGCCAATGTGAGCAAGGGATTGTAGATAGCCGATAACATACGGCATTGCAGCAGCATTTCCGACGCTTGCAGATTCAATAACAGCTTTCCCAGATAGGTCATTGTCGTTTTTCCCTAGGTTGGATGCATAGGAGCCTAAAATAGTTTGTGTGGTAGCCTCGGTATTCATGAATGTGTTCATAATCTCGGGAGGCGCTGGTGGCGTTACTATCTCGCGTATAGGGTTATGTATAGGTTTATCTGGGTTATTCTCACTATAGGCATTGACTACCACTGTATTGGCTTGTTGTATATTACGTAATGCTTTGAGGTAATCTTCTTCTTGTGGGAGAGCTTCCTTCATTACAATAAACTTATGCTGTACTAGATTTTCTAGGTAGTTCGCTAGTGACTGTCCGGCAAAGTTCTTTAAATCTTGCGAGCCTTTTGCGTTATAAACATAGGGACGCGTCATTTGGTAAGTAGTGTTGGAATTATCTTGCGTTAGGATTACTGAATTACCATCAAAAAACACATGGGGTAAAAAGCTATAATCTGTTTCTTCATATTCTAGGATATCGCATTCTAAGAATACGTAACGGCAAATTGTTTCGAGTTCAGTCCAGCGTGAAGTAATAATGATAGGTATCTGCTCTATAAACTGCCGCTCTAACCAATAGGCTTGTAGTTTCTTATAGTTCTTATCAGTGATTACTCGGCCGTTAGATAGCTTATGTATACGTGTACGCTTTCGCTTCTTCTCATAGTAGTCACATAACAGGACTATTTTTTGTTCCTTAATATCCTTATATGACCAATTAAAGCCTTCTATTTCCCTAGTAAATGACATACGTGATATATCAACGTTAGGGTATTCCCTGGCAAAGTCTTCTACTGTTTTAGGATAGATTTCAAATGACCAATTGCCATCGCCTTTATGTGATGCGCGTGCCATTGGGTCAAAGCCACACATCGTGGGGTCAAATGCCCTAGAAAGGTATATCTGTTGGTCTAATGACATAGAATTGGTGTAATCAGTATAAACTTTAGCCACTGAAAATCCGCCTGTTAGCAAGTCCTTATAGACTTCATAGGCAAAGTTGTCTTTATTGGATTCATAGAGAATATGACGGATATGACCTTCAACAAGGTCAAGTACTTGCGGTTTTACTGGTGCTCCATCGGAGGGTGATACTTCAATACTGGGTTCATGCTTTGAAAACTCACCTAGTAGGCGTGAGCAGTAGGACTCCACGATGTTAAATTCTACTAGTGGCTTGTGTTGCTTTTGAAGTAATGCTTTTTGTTGTTCGCTAACCGTTGTCTTATAGGTATACTTGCGATAATCATGATAACGCTTGTAGTTTTCTTTAAAATATAAGTACGACTTGCAAACGTTGTCTTTCAACCGTGCAAGCTGCGCGTATTGCGAATGCGGGTTAGGTAATTCCTTACCCCTAGTAGTCTGAACCATAATAGAGACTTTCCTTAGCCTTCAAAAATTCATCCTGAATTTTCATTATTGTAGCAGCGACACTGGCTGATTTACTATCAATTTGGTGCAGTTTTGCAGGATAGGCAAATGTTAATGCTAAGGCATCGGCTTCATCGCTTGACCTTATGCCACGTCGTTTCATATCCTCTTTTGCTTCTAGTACTAGCCTCGTATTGGAATCGAACTTATATTTTACACCGCATAAGTCCGCGTGAAGTGAATCCGAGTCGGGTATTTTTGATGGTTCATCGAGCAACCACAATCGCATTTCTCCCCACATCTCAGCGCGTTTGTTTTTATACTTGTTACTGTCGAATGGTTTTGATCCAGCATTGACCGGAACCACCAATTGTTTATAGCCGAGCTCATTAAGCCTATCCACCACACCAGCGCCAAGGCCGCCAACATCAACAAAAACTTTTTCTGGGTGTTCATCTTCTATAATCCTTACTACTAAACCTGTAACTTCCATTGTATCGCGCTTAATGTACGATTGTAGATTAAATGCAACCCTACCTTTGCGCCTTATGATTGATGTTCTATCATCACCAAAACGTGCTGGATCAACGCCTATATACAGTCGGCCATAGGGCTCAACGTTAACGGCTTTGCGCGCTTTGAGGACTATATCAGAATCTATATAACTATCTTCACCCGTTAACTGAAAGGCTTCTACGGGGTTACATGGGTATTCTTGTTTGAATGCTTTCTCACCGTCTACACCACTAACTGATAGTTCCGCTATCTTAAAACGACGCCAGTTTATTTGTGTATCTGTGAGCAAATATTGACGTTTAAGTTCACTTTCCTCGGCGGTTGGGCTAAACGATTTATCTATAGGTTTATGGTATTTTGTTTGCCAAAACCATGGGACAAACACGGCTATGAATTCTGATTGCCCAGCTTCCGCACGCTGCCATTGTTGATGATAGTAATTACCTATACCGTTAGCGGTTGATTCAAGGATTATTTCTGTACCTGGTAAGCCTGGCACGGCTTGCATGATACCTTTTGCATGTTCATTGGCATTTGCCCAGAAAGCAACTTCGCTACCGTGCAATAACTGGATGGTACTTGACCTACCAACGGCTTTGTTTTCTGCTGTACCAAGTTTATAGCCCGAATCGAGCTCACCGAATACCAATTCCTTAGCATTTGATGTGGTAACCGCAGGCTTAACCAGAACTGGGGTATTATCATAATAACGTTGCGCCATTTTATATAGATTTTGTGTGGCATCCAGTGCATGCGTAAGAATGAATGCTTGCATACCTCTATTGTGTGTAACGATATGATAATACCGTGCTCCTACATAGGTGGAGCATCCTTGCTGACGTCCCTTTAGCACAACTGCACGCACGTTCCCTGTGCTTTCCTTTTGTGCCTGCAACCTGGCGTGTATAAACTTTTGAGCAGCATTAAACTCAAAGGGTACTACACGCCCTGATTCACTGCGTATCTTAAGACACTTTAAGGCGTAGTGTGATAAGTCATTCTTTAGTCGTTGTCGTATCTTTATTTCGTCGGGTGACATCCTGTCTGCCTTTCGTTTGATTCGATTGATTGATTAGATTTACAGTATATTCTATGCTTGCAATCTTAAGCGCTTGGTTTGCTTGGATCTCCTGCCTATCAGCTTCGGACTTTTTATAGCTATTTTCAATGTTCTGCAATATTCTTTCCACAAATTTACCGTGGTGTTCATAAGTAGCGGCTAGTAAATCGGTGTAACGCGCAAATTCTGCACTAAAAAACTGGATACGTTTATCGCATTCTACATTGATTAGATGTTTTATTTGCTTTTTAGTTAAAAATATCATAAGTACTCCAACTTTATCTTATCTGAGTACGTGTGAATGAACTTTATCATATAACCTCCTTGTAACTACATTAACTACACTTGTTACCTTAGGTTTGATTATTACAATAACCAGACTTAGTGACTACAAAATGAGCTAAGTCATTGTTTTATCTTCATAAATACCAAATACCAATTTGGTAGATATTAGTAGTAAATTAGTACTAACAAATTGTGCATAAATTATGCTGGTATTTCGTGCTTAATATATACAGATTGTATATAGCCGCTGTGTTCTACTCATTATATATATGTACGTGCGTGCGCTACTCTAGTTCTTTGAGTGCATCCTCATGTTTAATAGTCACCGTTGTTTCCGTTTGAATCTTATCGCCGTACAATCGTGGCGCTAGCTTAGCAGCCAGCCATTTGCGCGTGTCTATCCTAAGCTTTGCTCTTGTTACACGGACATTATTAACAAACATGTTACCATCAAGGTCAACGCTATCATCTTCGGAGCTATCATCACTGATGGTTATGATTTCATCGACTAGCAATTCTACCTGCCGCTGCTTAGCTCTCGCGTACATACCAGCAAACTCAGCATTCTTATATCGCCACTCGCCAATCGTCACATCATCCGGCATATCATCAAACATTTTACACAATGTTGGCAATCCCACACTATGAGTAGCAACGCGCTCACAGATTAATTCAGCAAGCTCAGTAGTATAAATAGATTTACGCCCTACTTTAGCCATGGTGACCCCGTAATTTATTATGCGCGTTATTTGCTTTAACAGGGTTGAGATGCAATGTTTTTTTAGGGATAGGGTTGGTTGTAACTGGTTTATCAATAACTTGGGTTGTTATAACAACGGGAGGTGATTCATCAGGCATACATACAATACAAGGCTCGAAAAAGCCCCCAAACCCTCGGACTCGGCGCATATCATTACAATTTAAACATTTATACGGCATGTAACACTCCTTGTACTACCTGTACGGATATTATAGCAATCGTGTAGAGATAGGCAAGAAATATCTACTCCACACCCACTATTAACATAGTTATACACCGATTTTGTGGATAACTGCAATCTTTTATAGATAATTACAAAATTAGTTTGCATTAAAGTTTATTTTGTGTATACTAGCGGAATCAGACACAAACAACGGGGTACAACATGACGGTAATACTATTCATAGCATTTTACATATTTATATTTAATCTTTAGGAGCTAACCATGAAATCACTAGCAGCATTAAAACGAAACGCAAAAAACTATACTTGGTCAATGTTTAGAACTAATTCGTTCTTCATTCCAGAAATACCAGACTTTCTTAAGCAATATCGTAAGGTCACGCGAGTGCAAGCAGATAGGCTAGCATTTGCCACGGTTAAGGATGGTCTTACAAGCGAGTCATGGATAACGTTCCCAAAAGCAAAGCAGTTGAGATTGTCGAAGATCAAATTTTCGATCGTCAATCATATTTCGTAAAGTTCACGCAAGATAACGGCACATTTATCGAATATCACTTACTACCAATACAAGGTGCTTGATTATGAAAATAGGCAAAATAGTAAAATCTGAATTAAAGCAAGCATTTCCCCAGATTAAGTTTAGCGTTACCAGTGATTACAATTGTGTGCTTGTTAGCTGGACGAATGGAGTAACAGTCGCAATGGTTGAAGCAATAACTTCAAAGTACAAGCTAGGACACTTTGATGGCATGACAGACAGCTACGAATATTCAAATCGTCGTGATGATGTACACCAAGTAGATTATGTATTTTTAAGTCGTGACATTAGCGAAGACGTTTACAAAGCAAAGTTTGTTGAATATAAAAAATATTACCATGATTGGGAAAATTTGAATGATATGGACGATAACTCAGTTCATATGCAAGGTTATAACCCACGCGGTTTTATACGTCATAAATTATCTGAGGAATGCTTATGAAATACCAAATAATCGATAGTGTGCGCGTCAAGCGCACGAGGTTTGAATTGCTAACGGATGGATTTATTTATCACGTAGCAAAAATAGTGGGTGAGCGTGTTACTTTTTTATATAGCAGTAGCAAACACACCTTAGCGCTTAAATTTTATGAACGAACAATAGGAGCGAATTAAATGAAGATAGAAAAAATACTTACCCAAAATCGAAGAGATTTTACTGCTTATTTTAAATGCGAGCACTGTGACCATACACCAATTTTAAAAGGTTACGATGATTCATATTTTCATAATGAAGTCATTCCAAAAATGATATGTGAACGATGTGGTAAACAATCTCCGGAAGATTATAGGCCATTAACGACAAAATATCGCGACGGGGAACAAATATGACAATTCCATGCAGAATTACCGATGAGCAAGTATTGCCCACGTGGATTCATAAGGCACAAACTTTGGGATGTGTGCTTATAGTGATGATTAGCAGCATAACAAGGATGTTTAATTACATAACGTTGTAAGGTGTAGAACAAATGAATAAATTTAGCATTGGCGAAATAGTATATATCCTAAGGTTTACCAACTCAGGCGTGACTATCACTGAAAGCCTATTAACAAAGTGCACTATGAGAGATTATATCAATGGCAATAATTGGACTGTTAAACCCATAGATTTTCTATATGATTATACCTATCAGGCAGTAATCACACGTAGAAAAGACGCTTATCAATATGTATTATTACAATTGGAGGATGTTGAGCAATCCATAGAGGAACGTTATATATTTACGACTCACAAATACGCACATGATTATCTATCAGCCTATGTGCAAGAACTAACAATAGAGGATTAGTATTTAATATGGATATTATAGAACTAAAACAAACAGCAATTGTGCATCAATTAGCATACTATTTAGCAGATAATATTAGAGAATGTATTGCCACTGATTATTTAACCTATTATTGGCAAGATAATGTGTGTACATTCTCACCAGAAATTACTCACTACAGACACGTGACTTATAAAGAAAATGTACTCGATATTCCACTACAAGATTTTATATCTTTAGGGGCGATATATGAGCTATATTTTGACGTAGGTTCCGGCGCTGAATTACATATAAATAGTATAAGTAATGTGATTGCTATTATTGAATGCTATTACCTAGATTTTCAACATAAACTTAAGGATAAAAATGACCCCAAATAAAAATGATGTTATAGAAGTAACTACTAATACTATTGACGATGAAGATCAGTTTCAGATTATTCGCGATCAAGCTATTAGGAACAAAGCCTACCTCATGAAACAATTTGATCAAATTTTGCACGCTATGAAAAGTGTTAATCATCAAGAAAAACAACATGCAATCATGGTTGGGACTATTATACTGCATCTTGCTAAGCAATTTACCGGGATTATGATTGAAACTTTTCACAAAATGGAATGTGAACGCTTATCCTGGGATGAAGTAAAAGCTATTATAATCGCTGATATACAAGAAGACTTGAATTGTATTGTCCTTAAAACAGCATCAGACCTAGAACACTAGCAAAGTGCCCTATAAACGCCATATTTGCGTTTTGGGGCGTTTTCACACAAACCCTATGCGTAGATACTAAATTTATCTAAACGGCTTCCTTAGAGTAAATTTACTGGATTTTATCGCATTACTTACCACGTTCTTCGGTTTAGAATGTCGTTTATGGTCTTCTACAAACAATGTATCTCTGCCATTCGCATAATCAGGCATTCCATTATCTCGCCAAAGCTCTATATGTGCCGCAAGCGCCTCGATAGGCAATTCCCCGTTCAACATATCGCACTTGTCGTGATCGTCCAACAGGCGCGTGCTGATTAGCTCAGCTCTAACGCATAGCATCTTTGCTAGCTCCCTTAACAAGCCTTTGCAATGCTCTACCGATAGGGGTATTAGTCGGGAACTGTCCATATTCTGATAATCCTATTAATTGCCGTATCACTGGCATATTTTCAGCTAACCCCCGTAAATGCGCATACTGCGGAAGTATTCCTGACTTTGGCGGATGGTCCATATCCATATCAATAATCATGTAAACACCCTATCTTGCATTGCGTTTTTGTTGTTCCTCTCGGTTAAAGCGTATATTTCGCTCAATGCGCTCTTGGGCGGTTTCTTGTTGTTGGTTTGTGTTGATAGAAGTAACAGTCGATTTCCCTTTTGTGATGATTTCGCCGAGATACTCGCCTTTACGCAGGTAGGAAGCAGGTGATTTTATGTATTGCAGGTCTTGCCATTGGGTGTGTTTTGCTTTGCGTAGCTCTATATCGGCAATAATCACGTTAAGTCGTTCGTCGTCTTTGCCTACAATGGTTTTAAATGCTTTGTATGCATCACCTGGATCTTGTTTTTTTGGGTAAGCATTGTAGAAACGCATAAACCGTGGGCATTTTTGGTGTTCATGGGTTTTAGAAGACTTATTCACAGTCGTTGATTCGTCAGAATCGACAAGTGTTTTATTATTTTTAATTTCTTTATTTATATTCTTATTATTATAGTCGCATGGATGAGACGTTGAACGTCGCATGGATGAGACGTTGACGTCGCATGGATGAGACTTTGGTGCAATTTCTGCACAATCAGTTTCTATAAGCCTTTCTGGGCGTACAAGATACCGTTTTCCATTTATTTTACGTCGAATGAGTTCGTTGTGATTTTCAAAATAATTAAGTGCTCGATAAACTTGCGCTCTCGATAGCTTTGTCCGTTCACACAACGCCTCTTCAGCAAGAAAGCAGGTTTTATTATGGTTCCAAAATTGAAAGATAGTCTCATATACTCGGAGGAAGCCAATGCTTAAATCAGGCAAGTCAATAATATGGGATGGGACAATAAAAAAAGCAGATTGATAAATAGGGGTGTTGTTATTTAGTTCAGACATGATATAATGCTCCTGTGTTGTATGTTGTGCAGCACATTGTTGTATGTGTTTGTAGCACATTGTTGTTGTAGTAATAATTATTATTCTGGGCAGAACGTAATTATTAGTAGTCGAGGCAGGATGCCTCAACCTCTCTATTATGCCTTAATTATAGGGAACTTAACAGGAGTATTAGCTTGTTTCGATAGTCATAACATAGTCTTTGTAATCCTTTCCAAGACGGGTTGTACCAAATCCACCAAGCGCATTTTGAAAAGCGATATATACATCCCCTGCTAATCCCTTATCCTCAAAATCAAAAATAACCGGAGCCATGTGCGGTGAGTTAACATATATTGTTATCCGTGAGATTAACTTTTGCTGGCAATATATGTCTTCCACAAATGAAATTGACGCAATTAAATCGGCATTAATTATTGAAGTATGCGATGATATATTAATATCTAAAAACATGATAATTTCCTTATATTATTCAAAGAATTTCAGGTAAATAAATCCACTAATTATACCAAATCCAAGCCCACATATTACCATATCCAAGCCATGTAAATAGGTATATATCCATGGATATATTAGGCCACATATTCCAATACTAAACCATGTACACCCTAATAATCGCATTAAATATCCCCTATTGTTCTGTTAAACCATCGGCACTTGTTAATATAATTTTTTCCATTATATCTTGCATAAATTTATCTAAGTTATTGAAAAAATAATCCACATGTTTGTGCAGTAATAGTCCGACCATTAACAAATGTTTTAGCTCCAATTCATTATTTAATTTCGCGTTTAAGTCAATTTGTTCTATCATTTTCATAACCATGTTTGCTATACTTACAAGCTTAGAATGTACTTCAAGAATCGATATTGTTTCCTCGTCTATTTTACTATCATTAATCATCATTGTTTCCTTGTTTAATAGAACGTTTTACACCAATTAAACCCTGTCTATAAGTTAGTTTACCAATATTATCTGGGATTAAATGCACTGAATCAGCAGCCAGTATTCCATTAGTATAGATATGGATTTTAAGTTGATGAACTGCTGGAAAGGTTGCTTTCCTGCGCCAGTGGTCAAAATTCTGAGGTGATATTCCTAACGCTAAGCATAATTTGTATTGTGAGCCAAAATGTCCCACTGCCTCTTCTAATGTCATAACAAACCCCTACTCATATAATGATAGCAATACTATACACAAAAAATGCTTGCATTAAAAGTTATTTTTGATATACTAGCTAAGTCGGGTTTAACAAGGATGATAATGTACTACACAGCACTTGAAATTGAATGTTTTATTATTGGATTCATTGGTGGATTAAGTGCGCTTACCATTGCCATGATAGGGCTAAAGCAATATTTTACCAGGCAATACATGCGTTATGCGAGACGTAGAAACAACATGTCACAAGACCAGAAAATAAAGAATCATAATATACATTTGAACATCATACATAAAGATATGGGTGATATGCGCAAAGATATTTATGATTTATTTCAAGAAGTGGAGGTTTTACACCATGCAAAAGACTGATGAAGCGCTCCTAGGCGTATTTAGTATTACAAATGATGATTACCATAGCTCTCCAGGGGTATCACGCTCTATGTTAATGCTTATGGAACAATCACCCTTACACTACTGGCATCAATACATTAACCCTGATTTTATAAAGCCTGAGCCTACTGAACCGATGGTATTTGGATCGGCAGTACACACGGCTGTTCTTGAACCGCATCAATTTCATGACCAATATTATGCCTTAGATAAGATAGACCGACGTACTACGGCTGGCAAAGCGCAATATGCTAAAGCCATGGCTGAGAGTGCAGGCAAACAACTGCTATCTTGCGAGCAATACGACGCTATTAAACAAATAAATACTACAATACATAATAATGCTGAAGCACGCCAACTCATAGACTATGGAAAAATAGAGCGTTCTATCTACTGGCAAGACCCTGATACTGGTCTACTATGCAAATGCCGTCCTGATATCTGGCATGATGACATGATTATTGACCTTAAAACTGCTAAAGATGCGACATTTCGAGCCTTTAGGAATGAGACATTTTCACGCGGCTATCACATACAAGCAGGAATGATACAGGAAGCGTTGCGCCATGCTTGTAACAAAGAAATGTATAACTTTGTTTATCTAACGATTGAGAAAACGCCTCCCTATGCCATTGCGATATTTATACTGGATGAGGAGGTTATAGAGCATGGTGTACAGGAATTCAAACGGTTATTGCAGCGGCTTAAGCATTGTAAAGACGCTAATATATGGCCAAGCTATGAGACTAGAACACTAACACTGCCAGGATATTTTAAATACGAGGTGATTGAATGACCTTGATTAGAGACGTTGCTCTGGCCGAATTAGTAAGACTTAAAAAATTATTTATCTGTTGGGTTTGCGGCTATATCTCAAACATTGAAAAACAGCATTATCAAGATGGCTGTATAAATTGCCTGGAGAAAAAAGAATGACTAACGAACTAATTGCATTACAAGAAGAAAATGTGGAGCTTAGAACAAAACTTCAAATGGCCTCCTTGCAAATACAAAAAACGTCTCGCCTAGAAGATAGTTTGTTTTCCCCGGCGTTATACGAGCACTACTCTAAAATAGCGCAACGTTTTTCTAGGTCAACGCTTATTCCAAAAAACTATATTGGCAAGCCTGATGATATCTTTATTGCCATGGCCATGGGCTACCAGCTAGGCTTCAGTGTCGAGCAGTCATTGCAGGATATTGCTGTAATCAATGGGCGTCCATGCCTATGGGGTGACGGTTTATTGGCTCTAATCTACGCGCATAATCAGCTAGAATATCTTACTGAACACCAATTGCTAGATAACAAAGGCAATGTGATAGGCGCAGCATGTACAATCAAACGCAAAGGACATCCCGAACACATTGAAAACTTTACAATAGAGGATGCTAAGAAAGCTAATCTCTGGGGCAAACAAGGGCCATGGTCACAATACCCTAATAGAATGCTTAAGATGCGTGCACGGTCTTTTGCGGTGCGTGATAAATTCTCTGATGCATTGCGTGGTGTTAAAGTAGCTGAAGAGGTTATGGATTATATCGATGCGGAACCAGTCCAAAAATCTGCCACAAGAGCTTCAAATAAGCTAATGGAATTATTGCAAAACAAGGAATCTAGTCATGCTAATGCGACTTTGCAAACCACTTCGATTACTGTTCCAGTGCTGGTTGAGCCGCCGTATAGCGAAGATTCGCCGCAAGCAATTAGTGACATTCAGCCCGAAGAAATGGGCAAAACTAGAACAAAAAAAGATAACACTCCAGATCCAAAAGATGCGCTCCCAATAACTGATGAGCTATTAGACGAGGTTTCAGGGTTACTACAGGAAAAGCCCCTAGATAAAGACCGTATGGATAGTGCAATGCGCTATTTTGAAGTGACAGCTATTGAAGATATGACCATCGGGCAGGCTAAACGGTTTATTGAGATTATTAATAAGACGGTGCGCTGATGCATGAATATCTAGGCGATGGAGCATATATAGAATATGATGGCTTTGGATTTATATTGAGAGCCAACGACCATCGTGATCAATTATGCACAGATAAAATATATTTGGAGCCTCGCGCTATAATATTATTAAATGAATTCGTTAAACGTATTCAGTCCAAGGAGACAGTTGAATGATTAACCTCTCAATTCTAGGCATAGAGATTGCCTTGTTATGGGGTGCAATTGTTATTCTAGCGTTTTGGTGTCATCGTCTTGGCAGCAAATTATCAATATTACACTTTACCTATAGCCGTTTACTTGAAAATCAAAGCAATCAATTTGTAGAAAAGCTCGTTAAAGAAATCGAGGATTCAATAGCCAAACAAAATGAGATTTAGCGAACGTGAATATATATTGATTGGTATCATAATGTGCCAACTTGTTATAAATTTTTCATTAATTGGGATGGTTGTTAAATTATTACATTAAAAAGAGGACTTATCATGGATGACTTGACGAAAGACGATCTTGAGGATTTGCATTTAGTTTATAGAACGTTTTGTACTGATGATGGAACCCAAAGTCAACGTGAGTTAACCAATCTTGAGAGTGGAATACTAGACAAACCATTACCGCCGATGCCATGATTTCTCACTTAGAATCCTTAAGGTAATTAGTTATAACCTTAACGGCCGCATCATAACCAAAGCAAAAACAAGCATAATAGCCTCGCTTTGATAGTGTCGCAATGAATTTCTTCTGTGATAGGCTGGGTTTACCCGTCTTGGATTTCATCTCTATAAACAAGCCAGGATAGCGTGTTGTAGGCCATGGAATCATGAGATCAGGAACGCCCGCTTTAACACCTAGTCGCTTGAGTTTTGCGCCGTATAGTCTGGAACACTTTCGTTCATTAGCAATATGGAAGGTACAGGCTGCTACTTCTGGGTAATTCCATGCAAGCCATTCTAATAGTGTTATCTGGTCTAGTTCTTCAGCTTTTAGCATTGTAACTTAAATCCTTTTAAGTTATATTGTTTTGCACGCTTTTTTATTGAAAGTCCAACTTAGCACTCCAGCTACCAAGCTGCTCTTTTTAACCAATCTTCTAAAAATACTTTGTCACTAGGTGTTATCTCAACGAGACTAATATAGAATTCTTTTGACATATCGCGAAGTTCTTCATGTAAATAGGTTTCTGGTAGGCCATTCGCTGCGTGTAAGGTATTTATGCCGAGCACACCATCTACTAATACTTGGTCATAGGACATTTTATTTATTGCGCGCTGTAATAACGTATGTGCCTCATGTGCGCCCATATTTACAGCCATGTCGAATATTTTAGTCGCTAATTGAAGGTCTTCTAAGAGATTGTAGTTGTATTTAAACCAGAAATATTGCTTGTATAGTGTAGCTGCCTTGTCCTTGGTTAAAAATCTTACAAAATCCATGGCCATAATAGAAGTTCTACAAATATGGTTTTCCAGTACAAAATTGGCGCTTATACCAAAGTTAGTCATACCGCCTTTATCAGCCTTATTATTAGAAAGGCCACCCTCATGTGACAACACTACAGCTACAGCATAGTTAAAACGATTATCAGAATCCTGCATATATTATCCTTAATATATAGTGGTTTTGTTTCTCACAAAAGTACACCAACGATGCACCTGCCGATGGGACAAAACCCAAACCCGATACTATCAGCAGACAGTAGCTAGACAATTATAGTTTATTTCTTATCAATAATATTAGCAAGATTGATAACTTTTTCTTTGATTTGTATAGAATATGTCATGTTTGCGCACTCCAGTTCACGAATAAAGAAATTATCAAACCATTTAATCCGATATAAATAGCCAGTTTCTGGGTTTCCTGAAGTATCTATTAGCGTTATTTTGCCATTGACATCATTAGTAGCTTCCTCTTCTGCTATGCGCGCAGCTCCATGACTTACATAGAGATTACTTTCAGTATAAGCGCACGTTGCAAAGCTTGTTTTAAAGAACTCTACAGCTCCAGACCATCCCTTAACATGTTGAATTGGATCGTCAAGATAAGCCCCTGACGGCGCTATACCGATGAATTCAGTAATGACTTCTTGAGGCACACCAATCAATGTATAAGCCATGGGCATCTCATCAATAGAATAACGCATATGAGATTCATAGGGCTTATTCATCGGCGCTTCAAGGGTTTTATAGCCTCTTATGACCTCTTTAAAATGTAATAATTCATGTGCTCTTGGCGATGATTCATTATAATAACCCTCTTTATTCGGCTTTGTATAGGCTACATTATGGGTTGCTCGTAAGGCGGCTCTAGGCACTAATTCCACCCCTGAATCGGGTGTCATATATCCTTTTTCTTTTAATACTCTAATGTTCTCAGCTCGAAAAATTTCTTTTTCTGCTTCTGTAATCGCGTGATTTACAGTTGGCAATAAGCACAAGGACGCAACTAGTAATTTTTTCATTGGGTTCCCTTAATAATTGTATAAAATTAGTCCCACCAGCCTTTATCAAGACCGCACCCTGATGCTTCAGTCGTGTTATCCAAAATCTCATGGCCTCGATCAATGTAGTAGTGAAAGCCTTTTACGAAATAAGAGCCTCCTGGAGCCGCCTCACCCCAACATACGGCAGCGGCGCGCCAAGTGTATACTTTGCCCGTATCAACGGCGTGGTAGCCTTTAGATGGATGATTAACGTCGTAATTATGAAAACTAATCACATGCCAGTTAAAATAATGGTCTTTAAACCAGGTAATTGATTCATTGTTAATACAATTGGCTCGACTATGAATAGTTGTAGAATAGAAACCGGCGTGTGAGATAGTAGATACAAATAGCGATGTGGCTAGGGCAATACTACATTTTAATTTCATGTATAAATCCTATTTCCATTATTTAGCAGACGGCCCTGTCTTATATAAAATCCTAAGCTACTAATCTTCAGAGAACATTTCTTCAATAATCTTTTCAAACTGTTCTTTGCGACGTGATACTAACTCAAGGTCGTCAATTGCATCAATAAGTTTGTCAAAGTTTATGGGGTATTCAGAGGCATATTCCTGTATTTTTTGCTCTTTTTCTGCAATTAGACTATCGATTTTACAAACTTCTAACTCTGCCTTTATGACAGCTTCCGACAATCTAGGCATGATGGTAGTCACCCACGTCGATCGGTCTTGCACTATATTTGTTGTGCCAGTAATTTGAGTAGCTAATCCAGGATACACCCTATTATTATTGGCTAATTGTCCGATTGCATGGCCACAATTAAAAGACTGACATGAATAACAATACATTTATAAACTCCTTAAAACCATTTCGTGCAACTTCACGATATGGTGACGGGCTTTCACCGTCTTCGACCCCTATTAGTGCCAGCCCTTGCACCCAGCTTAAGCATTACGCTCTTTCTATGGATTAGGCTGGAAATCCTCTCACTACTAACCATGGCTAGTGAGTACTGGTGACAGTGGTAGGAATCGAACCTACTCTGCATCGTTTCACACGGCAACTTTTGATCAGGTCTCCGACGACACGCAATATGGCGCAGGTCTTTCAAGTACTATGCCCGCTAACCCAACTGCGGTACAACTGTCATAATTTTTATTCAACTTCCTTTAATTCTTCGAATTGTTGTTTGGTTATATCGCTGAGAAGGTCTGTTATTTTACTGCCATTTTTAATAACGGCATTTATAATATCTTCTCTAACCATACCTGTGCAATCACAGATTGCCATTAATGTATATGTATTTCCTATTAGTTGCATTACCTGTTTTTCACTGATTATCATTTTCTTTCCACATATATTTGCATTTATCGCAATAATTCATCCAGCCGTCATATCTATATCTATAAGACTGAGGATGCTCGCAATAGTTATCGATCATGGATTGTATTTTCTGACACAATTTAGTATGAACTTTCGGATTACCGAAAAGGTGATACTTTAACTGCTCAAGATCTTCTTTCGTGAAATCATTCATTGAACATGTCCACATTTCTCACAATGCCAAACTTCTACTACCTTCGCGTCATAGTTATCAATTATATCTTGTATTTTTTTCATCAATGGGCTTTCTTCTACAAGGCCGTCCAAATCATCAAAATAATACTCAAACTTCCAATAGATCTCTATTAACTCTTCTTTCGTGAAATCACTCATCTTTACACCTGTCTAAAGGTAGCATATTTGTAAATTTATATTGTAATATCCAAAGTTCAACTAATGTAAAAGCGTGCATCATGCCATCTTTTTGTGCACAATCATCAGACAATAATTCCTCTTTTCTTGCAATTATTCTTTGTAATATAAATTGTTCGAGTGATTCAGTATTCATTTGGGATAGTCCGGCAAAGGAATCCAGTGTGTTACTTGAATATCATTAATTAAGCCAACGTTGCCATAAAACATATATGTGCAATACCAGATACTATCCTTATTATATCCCGTCATTATGTCGTGTCTGTGAAGCCCATGAGTTGCATAAAATATAACTTCTTGAAATCGTTCTGGCATTTGGTCTTTGCAGCTAATCCAGTTCATTAGCTTCGCCCTGTATGCGTTTATGGTCTTCTTCAGTCAAAGAATTATGCCATACCATATAGTCATCATAACAAGTATCACAAATGGTCTTAATGGTGTCTTTATAGGCAAAATCACCGTACAATGCTTCATATTCTTTACGAGCGTCTTCATCTGGACGGTCAGAATTAAACGTTGTTAAGCATTCAGAACATTCATAGATAATTTCCTTCAGCATCCGATTTGTTCCTCTAACTCCCTAATCTTATCGTCTTGCAAATTAATATAGGCATTAAGCCCTAATATAAGCTCATCTAAAGCGCCTACTTTGTCGTAGATATCCAATATCATGTCTCTTAAATGTTCAATGTCGCCAGTAATTTCCATATTGTTAGCGCTAGTTTTCGATACTAGGCTTTTCATGATTACTATTTCCTCATTTTTTTATTATTTCTGGTGGAGTGGGAAAGATTCGAACTTTCACGTGCTAGACGACCGCCGGTTTACAGCCGGGTTCCATACCAATTAGGAGTCCACTCCGTAATTTGACAGATTCTAGCGTATTCAATAATATTAGCCAACTGTCTTTGTCCATATCCATACCATAATTATTGGTTTCTACTGCTTTTTTTATTTCTTTAATGATTAGTTCGATAGTATGTTGTTCTAATTCTATAACATTGTCAGTGATAATGTCGCATATTAGTGAAGGCATATAAGTCATTCTGCCTAATGCATAGCGGAAGGAACAAACTATAAGTGTATTAAAGTCATTATTGGTTATTTTTAACATCTATATCCCTATCTATTATATTTAATTATCTCTGGCTGTTCATCTTCTTCATACCATTTCCAACCATAATATCCTGTCATATAAGGTTTTATCCAGTCTAAGAACAGGTCTATTTCATTGTCATAGTTTTTTAGATCGCATCTTAAGAAAACATACGCACCTTGATTAATTCCATTTTGATTCTGTTTATAACGTACAGTAAATGGCATAAAATAAAAACTACTCATATGTCCAATATTATTCCATCTAAAACATTTGAAAAATGGATGATCGGGCGTTTTAATATCCTCTATCAAATCGGCTGAACATTCATTAAAAAAATAATCCAACATTACATATACTTCATCTGGCAAGTTAGGCTTTGTTTCGCCTTGGAAAATAAACTCTGTATACATTCCCATGGACTTCCTTATAAAACGAACTAAATTGATTATTTAATACAACTATACTTTAACTATTCTGTCTTATGGAAGCGCTGCCGAGACTCGAACTCAGAACAACAGGATCAAAATCTGCTGTGTTACCATTACACCACAGCGCAATAATAGGGCGACAAGCGTAAGCATTTCAGCTTAGAGGAAGTTTCACACCGCAACTCATGCCCAGGTCTCGGACTTCCTAGAATATGGCTCAGGGCTTAAAAGTACTTTCTACGTTTTCTGTCTCGCTTGTCATGTAAAGAAGCCAACGCATAACGTTGGCTCAACTCTTTCCCCCATAGGTAGATGAGATTAAAGGCAGCGATTTAAGCTTAGATGCGACCATGTAATGCTAGAGGCTTGCTGCCTAATTATTGCCACATGCTGCAATTTCGTCCTGTGTGGCGCTTGACCTCATAACGCTTTAGCAGCTTAGCTACCCTAATCGTGCCAACTAAGGTTTTGCTAGGAACGCCGTAACGATCCCGAATACTCTTTCTACGCCATGGTAGATGAGCTGTTGACCAAGCCCAAGACAAAATGTCTATTCTAACTTCGCATTTCTAATAAGGGCTCGGCTACATAAATTTACCACTATAACACTGAATAACCAATAAATATTGTGCCGCTAATAGACGTTGCCGGTGCAGTATTAAATATTGTAAGCGTTGCAGTTCCAGATCCAGGCGCACAAGTAAAACTAAAATTCTGATTCGTATTAGTTCCGCCTTGTACGGTAAGCGTAATGACTGAAGTCGCGGTGATTTTAGTATTAGTCCAAGTAATGGCATACGTTGAACCAGCAGTCACAGTTAACGAGGAAGTAGTTATTAATCCTGCATTTCCGCTAGCTGTCACAGCATTACCTGATTCAGTACCGTTAACTTTAGCTAATATAATTTGACCAGCCCCAGAGAAGGTATTGGCCGCTGTTAGACTTGCGAATGAACCAGGAGCTGCTCCAGAGTCTATAAATAAACCACCAGTTCCTGATGCTATCGGGAAATTACCTGATACAAAGGGCGTAGCTGTAGCACCAATCATCAATCGGGCTAGTGCGTTAACGGGATCTGGAATACTTACCACTGATGCCTGCCCCATTGCGACGTTTGAAATCGTAGTATTTGTATTGCCAGTGTTCGCAACGCCCGCTACTATCAATGAACCTTTTGATGCAGTAGCTGGGAAGGATGACAATGTGCCAGCAGTACCAGACATTCCAGCTTGGATATTGCCACGATGAGCCGCTGGAGCCGTACCATCATAAATCTGCCCAGTAGTTCCATTAAACTGTGCAATATTGTTTGCAACAACTGGTAAGAGAACATTTCCTGCATCAACTTCTTGAAACAGTGTTATAACGCCTTGACTTATCGTAGGTAAAAATTCCCCATAAGTGCCTACACCCGTGGCAACATTATAAAGATAAATAATATCAAAAATGTCAGTAGGATAAACAGTATTTGGAACCAGTCCTTGTTCATTAAGAAAACCTGCTGTTGTAATTGTTGCTAAACTATCAGTGACTACCATTTGTACGCGACGTGGGGCAATACTTGTTTGCCCTAGTAAACCAAACGTTTGTGATACGATGCTCATTTTTATTTCCTTATAAAATGTTATGCTGAAACATATTCAATAATGTAAATCAATCCTGCTCCACCAGCCGCTCCAGCTTGACTTGCTGTAGTAGATAATGAGCCTCCTCCACCGGAACCAAAATTTATTCCTGCGCTACCCACAGAATTTGCTGCCGTAGCCCCATAGCCACCCGCTCCAAAATAAAATGCTGGCGTAACTATTGGCGGTAAAGCACTTATTTTAATACCCATTTTATAATCCCTTTAAGAAAAGCGTCCTTATTCTGTCATTTCATCTAGCCATCTAAGAACCATATCAACACCAAAAAATATATTATTTTGCTTGTTAAATTCATAATAGGACAACTCTTCACCTAATAAGGACTTTTTTCGTTCACTTTTCTTTTCTTCAATGTATTTAATAACCGCTTCTTTTGATATATTCATCAATAAATTATACCTAGTAATTATATTAATATATTTCTACATTGTGTAACTTTTCAATGGTTAACGACATTTAAAACTACTCCTTGTTATTAAATTTAAGAAAATTCCCACACTATTACTATACCGGGCCCACCTCTGCCACCTCCTGCATTAGAACCCCCTTGTCCCGCAGTTGCGCCTCCTCCACCAGCACCATAGCAGTTTGTTAGTGCACCTGCACCGGCAGTTTGAACAAGTCCTTTTCCACCACCGCCCCAATAAGAATTAGCTCCATACCCTCCTGCATAAGCGGTCAACATCATTGCTCCGTTAGACCCTGGGCCACCAAAACCATATATATCAGCGGTACCTGGATTATTTCCACCAACTCCACCTTGGGCAAAAGCTGCTCCTGTAATTGCTACAGCTGCAGTACCATTTCCGCCGCCACCACCACCTGCATCCATTACATCAAAAATACTATCTCCTCCAGAAGAGCCATTATTTGCGCCTGCAGTTCCTCCGGCTCCTCCTGCTCCTACTGTATAAGAATAAGAAGACCCAATTGAAGAGTAAAATTTTCTTTGATATGAGCCGCTACCACCAC